>Ga0209542_10000088_pt1 | contig 232590 bp, 238 predicted proteins | sample RifCSPhighO2_01_FD_184028 | JGI IMG/M metagenome (GOLD analysis project Ga0209542, IMG submission 184028) | Soil microbial communities from Rifle, Colorado - Rifle CSP2_plank highO2_0.1 (SPAdes) (version 2) | ecosystem: Environmental > Terrestrial > Deep subsurface > Rock core/Sediment ...
AAAATGCTTGAATCAGGTTGTAAATTGGAGTAAGCACAGATATTATCAAAAGCGCAACCCCAACTCCCAACAAAACCATAATAAAAGGCTCCATTGCTGTAGTGAGAGTTTTGATTGCCTGATCAACTTCTCCCTCAAAGTACTCCGAGGCTTTTAGCAATAACTCATCTATTTTCCCAGTCTGCTCGCCAACCTCGACCAAATGTACCAGAAGAGGAGGGAACAGCTCGTGATGCGAAAGAGAAGACGCCACAGATTCACCCTTTTCAACTCTACTGGAAACATCAAGAATCGCGTTTTTGTAATGAATATTGCCTGTAATTTCAGAAACCCTGTTCAGAGAATCAACAATTAAAGTTCCGCTTCCCACCAATAATCCAAAAGTTCTTGAAAACTCGGTAAGTATTGTCTTTCTGATTAGGGGACCAAAGATTGGAAGCTTTAACACTAAATTACCAATCACTACTTGTCCAGTTTCTGTTTTGTTCCAAAATCTAAAAAGGACAGCAAAAACTACCATAAAAATTAACCCGATTGGCCAATAAGCAACTGTAAAATCAGAAATACCAACAACAATCCTGGTTATCAACGGCAACTCAAGATTAGGAATGCTTGTGTAAAGCACGGAAAGAGTAGGGATGACAAAAACCATCATTATAAACACAACAACAACCATTCCTGATACAACTATCGAGGGGTAAAGAAGAGCTGCTTTAATAGTACTTTTGAGCTTTTGATCTTTTTCAAGATTATCTGCAAAACGAAGAAGCGCCTTGTCCAGAAGTCCAGAGGATTCAGAAGCCTTAATCGTCGAGACATAAACAGGCGAAAAAACCTTTGGAAATCTTCCGACAGCTGCTGAAAAAGACTGCCCTCCCTCAATGCCTCCAATAACCCCTTCTATAACCTCCGAAAGAGAAGTTTTTTTTGTCTGGTTTTTCAAAACCTCTAAAGATCGCACAAGAGTAAGCCCCGACGACAACATAGAAGCCAATTGTCTCGTAAATATTACGACATCACTTGAGGTAACTTTGCCAAAGGGGAGAGGCAAGTCCTCCAAAATATTGCCACTACTTTTTTTTGAAACCTTTATTGGAAAAAATGCTTTACTTCTCAGGTATTCAGCGGCCTGATGTTCGCTTTGGGCTTCTATTGTTCCCTGAATTAGTTTTCCTTCTTTGGTTGCCGCCTTGTAAGATAATTTCATTTTTAAGAAACGAGCTGTAAAAAGTCATCTTGATGCAGCGCATAAGCTTTTGCAACTTCGATATCAACTACCCCAGATGAAACCAAGCTTGCCAAAGAAGACTCAAGAGTCACCATACCGGCATCTTTGGACGTCTGGATAACAGAATCCAAAACATGAGTTTTTCCCTCTCTTATAACATTGGCAACAGCCGGTGTACCAAGAAGTATCTCACAAGCCGGAACCCTACCTCCATTTACAGCCGGCAAGAGTCTTTGAGACACTATTCCCCTAAGCGTTGCCGAGAGTTGAAGTCTTATCTGCGCTTGTTGGTTTGCGGGAAAGACATCTATCATCCTATCTATTGTTTGAGCAGCTGAGTTGGTATGAAGTGTCGAAAAAACTAAATGCCCAGTTTCGGCAACGCTAATTGCTGTGGCGATAGTCTCTGGGTCCCTCATCTCTCCAACCAAAACAACATCTGGATCCTCACGAAGAGCAGCTCTTAGAGACGCCTCCCAAGAATGTGTATCAACACCCATCTCTCTTTGGGAAATAAGACTTTTTCCAGCTGGATACATATATTCGATTGGGTCCTCTACAGTTAAAATATGAGAAGCTTTATTCAAGTTGATGATATTTATAATAGAAGCTAATGTAGTTGATTTACCATGCCCATTGGGCCCAGCAATCAATACAAAACCTTGTTTTAATTTAGCAAAATCATTGAGTATATTGGGCAAATTTAGCTCTGAAACTGATCTTATGGTCGGGGGGAATAATCGGAACGCTCCGCTTAAAAAGCGTCTTTGATAGTAAATGTTTGCGCGAAATCGCCCTTTGTCGCCGTATACCCCACCTCCAAAACCGAAAGAAAAATCAAGCTCTTTGTTAGCAAGTAGATACTCCTTTTGTTCTGGGGTCAGTAGGGAAAAAATCATCTCCTCCAAAAGATCTTGGGTAAGAACAGGCTGATTGGACATGTATCTTAGGGATCCATCTATGCGAAGAGCTGGAGGGTTTCCCGCCACAAGGTGTAAATCCGACGCGTTATTTTTAATCGTAAGATGTAACAGTTCTTGTATGTCCATAGTTTATTCCTGCGCTACTCTTATCACTTCCTCAATAGTAGTTACTCCACCTAACGCTTTTAGATATCCGTCTTGTTTCATTGTAATCATTCCCTCCGAAATAGCCTGTCTTTCTATAGTACCACTATCCGCGTTTTCAGATATAAGCTTTATTATCTTTTCAGATACTGGAAGCGTCTCAAAAATTCCAATTCTGCCTAGGTATCCGGAACTACCGCATTCATCGCAGCCTTTTCCTTTGTAAAGCTTGATTTCTTTATTTGAAGGAAAGAGTTTTTGCAACACATTTTTCATCTCATCCACAATTTGAGGCAATGGAATATAGCTTTCTTTACAATGATCACAAATTATTCTAACAATTCTTTGGCCCAAAACAGCGTTCATTGTTGACGCCAAAAGAAAGCTTTGAGCGCCTAAATCAATAAGACGAGGAAGCGCCCCAGCTGCGTTTGAGGTATGAAGTGTCGAAAAAACTAAATGTCCAGTGAGAGCTGCCTGAATAGCCAAGTCTGTTGTCTCCTGATCACGTATTTCTCCCACCAAAATTATATTTGGATCTTGCCTTAGGAAAGAACGAAGTCCAGTCGCGAAAGTCAGTCCAACAGCAGGATTTATGGCTACTTGATTTACTCCCGTTATCTGATACTCAACAGGATCCTCCAGTGTCATAATATTGACTCTAGTTGTATTTAATCTGGACAAAACCGAATAAAGAGTTGTTGTTTTTCCACTTCCTGTAGGTCCGCAAACGATAATAATACCATGGGGACGTAAAATAGCAGTCTCAAGGTTGCGAAGACTGGCGCCTGAAAGCCCTAACTTCTCAAGGCTTGGAATTCCTCCGGATTTTCTAAGCAACCTCATTACTATTTTTTCTCCGTGAGCTGTTGGCAAAACAGAAATACGAAGGTCTACCTCTTTATCTCCTGTTTTAAAGTTGAATCTGCCGTCTTGAGGAATACGATGCTCATCTATTTTCATATCTGACATAATTTTTATACGGGAAACCACAGAGTCTTGAACATTCTTGGGAAGGCTTAATTTATCGTACAAGATCCCATCTATTCTGTACCTAACCCTTATCCTATCTTCTTGCGGCTCTACGTGAATATCGGAAGACCTGCTCGCCATAGCGTAATCTAAAATCGTTGATACAATTTTGGCTATTGGCGCTTCCGCGACAGTCTGTGAAATCTGCGTTGTATCATAAGTATGCACTTTTTCAGATACTTCTACCGACTCCTTCAAGGCTTCTCCGACTTCGCCAACCAAACCCTGCCTGTACTGTACGCTAATTGCTTGCTCGACGTCATTCTTTTCTGCCGCAAATACTTTTATGTTAAGCCCTGTTCTCCTACGGATAAAGGAGATTGCCTCAAGGTCAGTAGCGTTACTCATCGCGACTGACAAAGTCTTTAGTTTATCGTCGTAAGCAAAAGGGATTAAAGAAAATCTTTCCGCCACAGAAAACGGTATAAAACCAAGCGCCTGAGGAGAAAACGATGATGAGCCAAGGGAAATAAAAGGCAATCCCAAGCTTTTGGCTTTGGCTTTTTCTATTTCCTCTTTTTTAATTAAATTAAGAGATTCAATGGCCTTTTCTTCTGGAATACCTTCTGTCGCGCTTTTTAGCTTCACTTGCCTAGCTTGCTCATGAGTCAACAAACGTTCGGACACGAGAGCATCAACTAAACTTACTTTGGCGTTAGGTATTGTTGAAAAAGGATCGGGCATTATTTTCATAATAAAGAATAATTAGTTATAATGTCAATATGCATTCATTTTTAATAGTCTCAAAAATCCAAAAAGCCGCTCTTGAATATGCAGTGAGAAATTGTAAAGAGAGTAAAATAGACAAATTTGACATAAGCATCCTGACATTTGAAAAATCAATCGGTATAGAAGATATAAGAAATTTTCAAAAAAAACTAGTTTTAAAACCACTCAGAAGCAAGGCAAAAGCTGTAATTTTAGATGGGTCAAAAGATGTTACCATAGAAGCTCAAAATGCGCTTTTGAAAACTCTTGAGGAACCGCCTTCTAATACTATTATATATATAATAATATCAAATAAAGATCTTGTTCTTCCAACAATTCTTTCACGGTGCCAGGTGATCGAGCTTAGAGACAAAGAATATAAACTTTCCAAAGACGAAGAAGCTCAATACCTCAACATCTTAACATCATTATCCTCCTGCGGAGTAGGGGACAGATTAAAACTAGCCCAGGATGTGGCGAAAAACAAGCAAGAGTCGATTCCCGAGCTTGAAAAGATGATTATTGCGGCGAGGCAAAAATTGATTAATTCCGTATGTCATTCTGAACATAGAGAAGAATCTCTAGAGATTCTTCGGCTAAAGCCTCAGGATGACAATGCGGTACACAAATATCTTAATATCCTAATATCTTTAAATAAAACCTACGCGCTTCTCAAAACCACCAACGTCAACTCCCGTCTCGCCCTCGAAAACTTATTTTTGAATTTATAAAACTTAACTAAACTAGCTTCCAAACATCCATATTCTCCCATATCGCAAAGCTATTCCGATCCCGTATCGGAAGTCGTCTATATAAGTCTGGACTCTCTCAATATATTAAATGTCAAGCCATGGCCGGCCCTTTCAACAAAATCTTCCGTTTCCTGGGGGTTTAAACGCAATATTCTAGCCATTAATATCGTATCGCCTAAGCTGGGGTGACTACGCTGGTCGCTAACTAACAAATGCACATAAGCATCAGAATAATCTAGACGTCTTGCAAACTCAGCCTTAGTAACCCCCAATCTCTGTATATAAACTCCTAGTCTTCCTCCAAGGCTTTCCGGCATTACTTCGGGTAAGGCATCAGGGCTAAAGTTTATCGGAGCGCTAACCATCTCTTTTCGAATCTCTTCTATGGAAGGCACGCCCAGATATGCGTCAACTATTTGACCAAGCTCACCCAGTTGTTCTGGTTTATTTATACTATTGATTCTAGAAGTAATATGGTGTTTAATATTCTCGACCATAATAATATTATACAATACCAAAAGATAAAATAAAAATAATCACAAGCTTCTCTAGACCTCAGAGTAAGAAATTCCAAAAAAAGCGCTATTACGTATATGATGGGTTTAACCTTTTTCTAATTTTGACCTACATTGTTATAACTGATAAAATTGTTTGATGATAGGTGGAATTAAAAAAATACTTTATTTCCCGATTGCCTCTTATTTCAAATTCTTCGCCCAAATCAGGTTAAATCGTTGGAATCCAAGAATTATTGTTATAACAGGTTCGAGCGGGAAAACAACGCTTTTACATCTGATCGAATCACAGCTTGGGACAGCGGCAAAATATTCCCACCAGGCCAACAGCAGCTTTGGTATACCGTTTGATATTTTGGACTTGCATAGAAAAAACTTAATCTTTTCAGAATGGCCAATTCTCTTTCTACTCGCTCCTTTTACTGCCTTCAAAGCTCCGCCAAAAGAAAAACTTTATATAGTCGAGGCGGATGTTGACAGACCGAATGAGGGAAAATTTCTTGCAGATTTATTAAACCCCGAAGTTACGCTATGGACCGGGGTCGGAAAAACCCACGCAGCCAACTTTAACCAGCTTTTAAAAAACAAGAATTTCTCCATTGTCGAAGACGCTATAGGTTATGAATTTGGATTTTATTTAGAGTCAACTTCCAAACTTGCTATTGTGAACGGAGATTCTGATTTAATAAACAAACAGACAAAAAGATCAAAAGCAGAGATAAAAAATGCCTCTCAAAAGAATACTGATTATTACAAACTTTTTAAAGACCGCACAGAGTTTAGAATTAAAGGAAAAACCTACTTAATTAATGCCCTGCTTCCAAAAGAAGCGTCTCTTTCAATCCAAATGACTCTTTCTCTTCTTGAGTGTCTTGATGTTAAACCCGATTATTCGTTCTCAAAATTCACTCTTCCCCCCGGGAGATCCGGAATTTTTAAAGGCATAAAAAATACTACTATAATAGACAGCTCTTACAACGCAACTCCGGACGGAGTGATTTCTATTCTTGAAATGTTTGAATTTTACCCAAGTAATAAAAAGTGGCTGGTTTTGGGAGATATGATAGAACTTGGCGAAGAAGAGAAGGAAGAACACGAAAAACTTGCCGAAATAATTGGACGAATGAAACTTGAAAAAATTATTCTGGTCGGACCACGTGTGTCAAAGTATACATATCCGAAAATAAAAAATGCAGAAAAATTCCTTATGCCAAAAGATGCAATGGGTTATCTAACAAACAATCTAAAGGGTAGGGAAGTGGTATTGTTTAAGGGGGCAAGGTTTCTGGAAGGAATTATCGAGCATCTTTTAGCTGATAAAGCAGATGTGAGCAATCTATGTCGGAGGGAAAAAATTTGGCAACAAAGGAGAAAAAAATGGGGACTCTAAACAAAGTTTACATTCTTCACGGTTGGACATATTCAACAGACAAATGGAAACCTTTCGTTGAGTTTTTAAAACAAAAGGGAATTGACTCAACTCTTCTAAAAATTCCAGGCTTGACTGAAAAACTCGATAAAGCGTGGAAGATAGAGGACTATATTGAATGGTTAAAAAACAAAGTGGGCAACAAAGTAATCCTAATCGGCCACTCCAATGGCGGCAGGATTGCTCTTAATTTTGCTATTAAATATCCTGATAGATTAGACTGTCTAATTTTAATAGATAGCGCAGGGATTTACCATGATGATCTTGCTGTAAAAACAAAACGATATGTATTTAAAGGTATCTCAAAGATTGCTAAAAAGTTCACCTCGTCTGAAAAATTAAGAACTCTTCTGTACAAAGTAGTAGGGGAGACCGACTACAAAAATGCCAATCCACTTATGCGGCAAACCATGGTCAATCTTATAAATTCGGATAAATCTCTAAAACTTGATAAAATAATAGTCAAGACCTTAATTGTTTGGGGAGAAAAAGACCAAGTTACGCCACTTTCGGATGGAAGAATCATGAACAGACTAATTAAAGACTCAAAACTTTATATCGTCAAAGAAGCTAAACACTCTCCGCAGTTTACACACCCGCGGGAAGTAAGCGATATTATAAGTAAAAAACTATGAATATTTTTAATTCTTTAGGATCAAATTACGACTGGAGATTTGTTCTAAAGGCCTTGTTTGCAAAAAACAAAGAGTCATACTCGGCAAATCTTAAGAATCTCCTTGAAAAAAAATACAATGGGGAGGTGCTTCTTGCTTACAAAGGTAGGCAGGCTATAGAATTGACATTGGAAATATTAAATCTTCCAAAAGAAAGTTTTATTGCGATTAATGGATTTACGTGTGTCGCGGTTTTCAATTCAATTCGAAAAGCTGGATTTGAACCAGTTTGCCTTGATCTTCAAGATTCAGGCGGCTTGAATTTTACGCCAGATTCACTCGAGAAAACATTATCAAAAAACAAAAAAATATCTGCAGTAATTATTCAAAATACGTTGGGATATCCGTGTGATATCGAAGGAATTCTTGCCATCTGCAAAAGACATAATCTAATTCTGATTGAAGATCTTGCTCACTGCGTCGGGACTCGTTACCCAAATGGGAAAGAAACAGGAACAATGGGGGATTTTGTAGTTTTGTCTTTCAGCCAGGATAAAATAATAGACTCAGTTTCCGGCGGAGCACTCGTTATCCGCAACAAAAAATATTTTGACAAGGGAAACTCCCTAGGTGGCCTATCTAAACCACCTCCAATGTGGATTTTTAGAGACAGGATTTACCCGTTTGAAACGTACAAAATTCGTGCAGCATACAAATTGGGACTAGGAAAACCGTACCACTTTCTACTAAAAAAGCTTGGCTTGTTGCCAAATGTTATGAACCAATCGTTTTATGATTATTATTCATTGCCCAATTGGCATGCAAGTCTTGCACTTTATCAGTTTAAACACCTTGACACACAACTAAACCACAGAAGGAAAATTGCCCAAATTTATGTCTCTCTGCTGCCAGAAAATATACTCATGTTCGCAAAGGAAAAAAACAAAGAAGCGGTATCGCTATCATCAAATTTACGCTTTCCAATCTTCGTAGAAAACAGGTCTAAACTCATTCGAAAACTCAAAGATCAAGGTGTTTACATATCAGATGTCTGGTATACTGATGTTGCGCCACAATGCCCAAATGCAGTCGATGACTCAAAAATGATCCTTAACCTCCCAACGCATATTAACATCACAGAAAAAGATGCTAAAAATATTTCTTTAATTATAAACCAATGGCTAAAATCACAATAAAAAATATCCTGAGCTCGTCGAAGGACAAAACAGAATGGGAGAATTTTCTCTCGCATCATCCCGAGACAAATTTTCTACAGTCTTGGTATTGGGGAGAATTTCACAAAAAAATAAAAAACGACATTCAAAGAACTGGATTTCATGAAAATAATAAACTTGTCGGAGTTATGTTGTCTATAGTTGAGGATGCGAAAAGGGGACGATATCTGACAGTACCTGGAGGTCCAATTATTGATTGGAGAAATAATAATCTTATCTCTGCTTTTGATGATGAAGTAATAAAAATCGCAAAAGAAAAAAATTGTGTTTTCGCAAGAATCCGTCCTCAACTTGAATCAAATGAACTCTCAAAAAATATTTTCAAAAAAACCGGCTTTATCAATGCCCCTATGCACCTTCATGCCGAACTAACAACGCAACTAGATATTACAAAATCAGAAGATGAGCTTCTTAAAAACATGAGGAAAACGACAAGGTATGAAATTAAAAAAGCAATCAATCAAGAAATAAAAATAACAACTTCAAAGGATCCTGCGGCAATCAAGAAGTTTTATGAGCTTCAGATTGAGACGGCAAAAAGACAAAAATTTATTCCTTTCTCAAACGAGTTTTTATATGAACAATTCAAAACATTCGCAGAAAACAATCTTGCACTGTTGTATGAAGCGAGGCTTGAAAAAATATTACTTGCTCAAGCTTTTATTATTTTTTATGGTCAGGAAGCTGTTTACCATTACGGCGCGAGTACCGAGGAAGGAAGAAAGCATCCTGGGGCTTATTTAATACAATGGGAAGCGATCAAAGAGGCAAAAAAAAGAAAAATGAGCCGCTACAATTTTTGGGGAGTTGCACCTGTTGATGAGATAAAACACAGATTTTACGGCTTATCCCTTTTCAAGCGCGGATTCGGCGGAGAAGACATAGAGTATCTCCATGCCCAAGACCTAATCATAAACCGCCCAAAATACTTAATAAACTACGCAATCGAAAATATAAGAAAAAAAGTTAGAAACGTATAATTTTGTTTGACCATTAGCAGAAAAAAAGCAAGTTTTGGAGAAAATGACGATACCCTTAATATTCCAGGAATTATAAAACAGTTCTAAGCACAAAAGGTTAACACCAATACAAATACTATATAATAATATTGCAAAAAAAACTTGGATTTGATATAATACTATAGGTTGAAATATGGTCAATCACGAAACCTTTAATCCAAGTTCAATTGAGGAAAATTCAGAATTATCAAAGCTTGAATCAAATCGAAGACAGGCTTTGGCTAGCCTTAAGAAAGTAAGCCTAAATCCCAAAGAAACATTCCTAAGAGAACATCAGATAAGCATGGTCCAATCCCTCATTGAACATCTTGAGAAAGGGGAGACTGCCGGTTATATGAGCGAGCCGACAGGTTCCGGAAAATCAGCCGTAATTGCAAAAATCGCGGAGGTCATGGGTCTTAAAACAATAATTCTTTCTCCAACTCAGCAGATTCTAAGACAAACCAGAGATGACGCTAAAAAATTCACTCCGGATCTAAATCTCACAAATTATTACGCAAACGAAAAAGATTCATCTGGAAAAGTAATAAATACTACTTATCAATCTATTCCTACAGTAATTGAAAATGAAAACTTCAACTCCGAAGAAATTCAGCTTGTTATTTGCGATGAACTGCACACATCGCTCGGAGAACAAAGGCACACTATTTTTAGAAATTTTCCAAATGCATTAAAAATAGGAATGACCGCAACGCCTGCATTTGATCAATTGGAAGAATACATGGAAAGGGGAATCGTTGATGAAGACGAAGAATGGACAAAATTATACACCAACCTAATACACGAAATGAGTTTAGAAGAGGCAATGGAAAGAGGAATATTGATCAATCCCCTCAACGTACATCTGTTAAAAACCAACGTTACCGTATCAGATATCCAGGTGCAATCAAACGGCGAATATAGAGAAGCTGATGTCAGAAGATATTTCGCGACTAAATCAAGAAATGCGTTGGCAATTGGAATGATCGCGGGTGTTGATAAAATTCCAGCACAGTACAATATACCTGAAGATCAAAAAAGAGAACTTGAAGCAATCCACACGAAAATCTCAGGAAAAAAAACAGTCGTATTCGGAATCGACATCGATCACGCTGAACAGCTAGCGCAAGACTTGAGAGATGCCGAAGTAAATGCCACGGCAGTTCATGGAAAAACAAAAAATTCCGAAGATATTCTTAGAGATCATTCGAAGGGAAATACCCAAGTAGTTACGGGCGTTGACATGTTGGGAATCGGATGGAATTCGCCGGAAACAGAGGTAGGTATATTTTTACGTCCCACTTATTCTGAAAAGAAAGCGGTACAACAGCTAGGAAGAATTATGCGCATTTCCCCCGATTCGGGCAAAGAAAACGCTTTTGCAATTCAATTAGTTGACCAATTTTCAAGAAGAGTAGACCGTCCGGTACTAATACCAGATATTTTTGATCCGGAATTCGTAATGAAAGGAAACATTTCAAAATCAAGTACGACTCCAGGACAAAAAGAAAATGCTCAAGATAAAGCGGTGGTTTCTTTCTCAGGAATGGATATTGAATCCATAGTTGAAGAGATACAAATTAAAAGCATGTTAAAAAGCCGCTTTTCTCAAGGCTCGATACAAGAAATTAGCAATCTTACAAACAAGCTTATTCAGGAAACCCACGAGCAATATCCCGACGCCACACTGTACGAATTGTTTAGGCTAGTAGTAGATCAGCTGCCCCAAAGGATTCCATCTGAAGCTCAGGAAAAATCATTTCAAGCAATTGCAGATCCCGATCCCAAAATAAAAGAACTTGGAAAAAACTCATTTTTACTCTTCAATATGAAAACTATACTTAGAGTAGTAGATTTATATTTCGATGAAGATTCAGATACCATTGACGATCGGGATGAATTGTTCTCAACCGCGACAGCAGCAGTCTTGGAAAAATTATCAAATATATCCGGCAAAACCCAGGTTTCTCAACAGGTTCACTCAATAGCAAGAAATGGATTGGTCAATTTTCTCTCAAAAAACGAGAATATGCCACCCGCGTGGATAAGACGCGGCAACCAAACAAAAAAAACAATAAACGACCGTATAGATGAAACTCTCGGACCGCAAAATTATATAATGTCCGAAAAAGAGATTGGGGATCTGGCTGGATCCATAATAGATGAGACGAGTGTAGGAAGGACAAACCTGGAAAAATACATAATTTTCAAAAATTCACTTAGAATAGAAAAACAAGCAAATAACGAAGATGCAACTTTCAAAGAATATTCTTCATCCGCCTTAGAAGAGGACTTAAAAAGAGCAATGGAAACACTCACGGATCGAGAGAGACGAGTTCTGGAATCGCGATTTGGGACAGAAGAGGGAAAATCACAAACTCTGGAAGACGTGGCGCGACAATTTGGCGTAACAAGAGAAAGAATAACACAAATAGAAAAAAAAGCCCTAAGAAAACTTCGCCACCCGACAAGATCAAAACATATAATAGACCATATGGATGATGACTATATAGCAAGACCAATTAAGACAATTAAATCAGAAAGCTCGGCAAACAAAGCACCATATCGTGATCCTGATTTAATCTCGGAACTTGTCAAAAAACAATCCCAAGAGCAGCGGCTTTAACACTAGAAACCCTCTGGTTTTTCTGCTAGAATAGTTTATTATGGCTCAGAATAAAGCAGCTTCATTATCTAACAAACAACCCTCTGATTATTCTGCAAAACACATCCAGGTCCTTGAGGGATTAGAACCTGTTAGAAAAAGGCCGGGAATGTATATCGGATCTACCGACGTAGTAGGCCTTCATGAGTCTTTGCGGGAAGTTATAGACAACGCGGTCGATGAGGCTCTGGCAGGGTTTGCAAAAAATGTTTGGGTGTCGCTAAATCAAGACGGCAGCGCGACTATTGTTGACGATGGTCGGGGAATTCCTGTTGACATAATGCCTCAGTTTAAAAAGTCAGCCTTGGAGATCGTCATGACCAAACTCCATGCAGGAGGAAAATTTGGAGGATCTGCATATAAAGTGTCAGGAGGACTTCATGGAGTTGGCGCCTCGGTAGTAAATGCCTTATCGGAAAAAATGTGGGTCGAAGTAAAAAGAAATGGAAAAACCTACAGGCAAGAATATGAAAGAGGTGTACCTAAGACTCCAGTCAAAGAAATCCAGTCATCCAGCTCCGTATTTGGTATTGATAGTGGTACGATAGCTACTTTCTTTCCGGATAAAAAAATCTTCTCAACAACTACTTTTGATTTCGATATAGTAAAAAAGGCCATACGCGAGAGGGCGTATCTTATTCCTGGCCTTTACTTTCACCTGTATGATAATCGGGAAGAAGAAAAAAAAGAAGTTAATTATTACTTTGAAGGTGGAATTGTCTCTCTTGTTGAAAAGTTAAACGAAAACAAATATCCTCTGCACAGCGCAATCTTTATAAAAAAACTAGAAGGAGACGTAGAAGTAGAGGTGTCTCTTCAATACAACAATGGATACTCCGAAAATGTACAAAGTTATGTCAATGTAATAAATACGGTCAATGGCGGAACGCATTTAACAGGCTTTAGAATGGCTCTAACTCGGGCTATAAACGACTACGGCAAAAAAATCGGCAGTTTTAAAAACGGTGAAGATTCTATAACAGGTGATGATACCAAAGAGGGCTTAAGCGCAGTTGTTTTTATCAAAATGCCCCAGGATAGGATCCAGTTTGAAGGCCAGACAAAAGGAAAATTAGGCAATGCAGAAATCCAGCCTTTAGTTGCACAAATAGTAAAGGAGGGTCTCTCAACATATTTTGAAGAAAATCCGTCCGAAGCACGCAAAATATTAGAAAAGGTTTATTTGGCAGCCAAAGCAAGATTGGCGGCAAAGGCGGCCAAAGAAGCAATCCTTCGAAAAGGTGCTCTTGAGGGATCAAGTCTTCCCGGAAAGCTTGCAGACTGCCAGGAAAAAGATCCTAAAATTTCAGAACTGTATATAGTTGAGGGAGATTCTGCGGGCGGCAGCGCAAAGCAGGGAAGAGATAGGAAGTTCCAGGCAATCCTTCCAATTGGAGGGAAAATATTAAATACCGAAAGAGCAAGACTTGATAAAATAATCGAACATGAGGAGTTAAAAAATCTAATCATTGCACTTGGCGCGGGAATTGGGGAAACTGTTAAGTTTGAAAAACTTCGATATCACAGAATCATCATCATGACAGATGCGGACGTTGACGGAGAACACATAGAAACGCTTATATTAACATTTTTTTACAGACATCTGCCGGAAATTGTAAAGCAAGGCTACCTATATATAGCCCAACCGCCTCTTTACAAATTGCAATCCGGAAAAGAGATAAAATACGCGTATTCAGATGATGAAAAAGATTCTGAGATGAAAATGCTAAATGGACAAAGAAAAACCGCGATCAATGTCCAAAGATACAAAGGTTTGGGAGAAATGAATCCTGAACAGCTTTGGGAAACTACAATGAATCCAAAAAACAGAATATTAAAACAAGTTAACATCGGAGACGCAGAAGAAGCAGACGCAGTATTTACAATGCTTATGGGCGATGAGGTCCCGCCCCGCAAACACTTCATCCAAAGCAACGCAAAGACTGCCATACTCGATGTTTAACAGAAATATCATTCTAAGAGAAGCCAGGCCTGACTTGGTGAAGCGAAGAATCTAGGCCTATTTATCTAAACCTCAAGAAAATTCCTAAATCTACATTATATCCTATAATATTTGCTTGGCTTGTCTTTTTATGGTATAGTATGCGCCACTATGACAGAACGAGAACAACCAAACGAACCGCGAAGAGGAGTGGCCCCATTTTTAGCCGGGATTGAAAGAGAAGAAAACCAAGAGGCAAAATTACAGTCAATATTTAGTGCAAGAATTCCTTTCGGCTCACTTGGGGATTTAAGAATAGAGCTTAATCGGCCAACTGATGAAGAATCTCTTGTTGATCAGACGCTTGAAGAAGATCAAGCATATACAATTAACCTGGATGGAACAATAGAAAGAGGGAATCTCAGGGATTTTTTCAGACGAGGGTATTTCACGGTAAGAGTGGACATAGAGCCGATCGAAACTGAAATAGCTCAGGATTTAAATGTAAGCCTCTGGATTAACAACACCGATTCAATTTTTAGCACTGAATTAACTATCGAAGCAGAGTTTATCGATGCTTTCTTCTATGAATATGACCGGGAAAAAGGAATATCTGAACAGTTGGTTCTACCAGACAATCCGGAAATTTTAAATGCTGTGAGAATCAGCGTCAGCAGCGCCTAACATCCTTGACCAAAAGCCTCATTTCGTGCTATAATTTAACTCGAATATGAAACACGAACTGTATCAAACACCATCAAATTTGGTAATTGAAAGAGGAATCGCTCCTTTTGAAAAAGGTATTCCAGAATCAAGAGAGACAAATAAATACAGTTTCATAAAAAGTAGCCCAATACCCGTAGGATCGTTAGGAGAAATATCTATGGAACTCATGAAGCCAAAAACAGAAGAGGAACTGTTTGTTTCTACTCTTGAGACAGAAAAAGCTTTTTCTTTTCTTCGCTCAGGGGAAATATTTATAGGATACCTTCGCGATCTTTTAAATAAAGGTTATTATCAAACAGGAGTGGTTATAGAGCATCCTTTAGAAGAGACTTTAATCGAGGAACGCGGAGAAAAATTAAATGCACATCTTTGGAATTTACACGGAAATCAAGTCATCACTTCTCCTTTAGAAAGTGTAGACAAAGACAGAGCTGTATTTTTTCTACAAAATCCTAATAATACTCTTATAGAGCTTGTGTTGCCAAACGATCCAAAAGTATTAAAAGACGTAAGAATCAACGTAAGCAACAATTAGAGACCATTCAAGGCAAAACTCTGCTTGATTAGTTGCGTAAATTTCCCTATAATATATCTTGCTTTATGGATTTATCTTTTGTAGCAGGCAACGCTCTAATGCTTAGCGTTGGTGCAGGAATTTTGTCTATTATCTTCAGCATTTTCCTGACATTAAAAGTATTATCAAACCCCCGCGGCGACAAAAAAATGAATGAGATCGCGGATGCAATCCAGGAAGGTGCAACAGCGTATCTTAAAAGACAATACACGGTGGTTGCTATAATCGGAGCTATAATTTTTGTTGCGCTTTTACTTTTTCTTGGAACTTTGACCGCAATCGGATTTGCCATTGGCGCAATCTTCTCCGCGGTCGCGGGCATAATCGGAATGAATGTTGCCGTCAGAAGCAATATTCGTACTGCTCAGGCGGCAAAAAAAGGTCTATCATCTGCTTTTTCTCTTGCGTTTCAAGGAGGAGCAGTAACAGGACTTATCGTTGCGGGACTTGCCCTTTTTTCCGTAAGTGGACTATATCTTGTGCTAAACAATCTTCAAATGGAAAGCCTTCAGCCATTGATCGCTCTTGGTTTTGGAGGATCGCTTATTTCTGTTTTTGCAAGACTGGGCGGGGGAATATTCACCAAAAGCGCTGACGTTGGTACGGATATGGTAGGCAAAATCGAAAAAGGGATTCCAGAGGATGATCCCAGAAATCCAGGTGTAATAGCGGATTTGGTAGGAGACAATGTTGGCGATGATGCTGGAATGGCAGCGGATTTGTTTGAGACATATGTAATTACCCTTGTTGCTGCTATGATCTTAGGAAACCTTATATTTGGGAATACATCTTCTGTTTTGCTTTATCCTCTATTAATAGGCGCGGTATCTATAGTAGCCTCCATTGTTGGAGCTTTTTTCGTTCGCTTAAGCGGCAAAAGCATTATGACTGCGTTATATCAAGGACTGGCCGTCTCAATAATAATAGCGGTTGGCTCTTTTTACTTTATAACTACAGCACTGTTTCCACAAGGATTAAATGAAATCTCTAGCTTAAGTCTTTATTATGCGTCTATTGTCGGACTGATAATCACCATCGGCATGGTGGTTATTACGGAATATTTTACTTCCAAAAAATTCTCTCCTGTTAAAACCATAGCAAATGCCTCTACAACAGGCCACGGCACCAATGTTATCGCCGGTCTTGCCGTGTCGATGAAATCAACTCTTGCTCCGATTCTTTTGATATCGGCAGGAATTTTGGTCGCTTATAATCTAGCAGGTCTCTATGGAGTCGCGATTGCCGCAACCAGCATGCTTTCCTTAACAGGAATTATTGTTGCTATTGACGCCTTTGGACCAATCACCGACAATGCAGGAGGAATCGCCGAGATGGCGGGACTAGATAAAAAAGTCAGAGACGTTACTGATCCTTTGGACGCAGTTGGGAATACCACAAAAGCAGTAACTAAAGCCTATGCAATAGGCTCTGCAGGGCTTGCGGCTCTGGTACTTTTCGCAAGCTATACTCAAGAACTAAATGCAGGCAGAACTGTACCACTTGAGTTTTCCCTTTCTGATCCAAGTGTAATAGTCGGCTTGTTTATTGGCGGAGCACTGCCATATTTCTTCGGTGCTTTGGCAATGGAAGCAGTAGGGAAGGCAAGCGTTGCGGTGGTCAATGAAGTAAGACGACAATTTAGAGAGATCAAAGGCCTTATGAAAGGTACGGCAAAACCGCAGTATGCTAGGGCCGTTGACATTGTAACTAGAGCTTCTATAAAAGAGATGATTGTTCCAGCTCTTATTCCGGTTGTTACTCCGGTACTGGTCGGTATTTTCTTAGGTCCTGTAGCGCTTGGGGGATTATTGGTCGGAAGTATTATTACCGGTCTTTTTGTAGCAATCTCTATGACCACAGGCGGTGCCGCATGGGATAACACAAAAAAATATATTGAGGAGGGAAATTTGGGCGGAAAGGGCAGTTTTGCGCACCAGGCAGCTGTAACAGGCGACACGGTAGGCGATCCATACAAAGACACTGCGGGGCCTGCGATTAACCCGATGATAAAAGTATTAAATATAGTGGCACTTTTGATTGCCTCGTTTATTGTGTAAGAAGTGTCCCATTTTTATCCTTCGAGTGAGAATCCGCCACTGGCGGAGACGAATCGAGAAGTTTTCAACCGAATAGCTCTCGACTTCGCTCGAACAATAATTAGATTATGACTGATATAGGAAGGTTACAACAAACAGAAATAACCTCGGAGATGAAACGCGCGTACTTGGACTACGCTATGTCTGTTATTGTATCAAGGGCGCTTCCTGATGTAAAAGACGGATTAAAGCCGGTTCACCGAAGAATATTATATGCCATGCACGAGATGGGCTTGACGCACTCCGCAAAATACTCAAAATCGGCAAAAATAGTTGGAGAAGTAATGGGAAAATATCATCCCCATGGTGATTTGCCAATTTATGACGCGCTAGTAAGGCTTGCACAGAATTTCTCCATGCGTTATCCATTAATTGACGGCCAGGGAAACTTCGGCTCTATGGATGGAGACCCGCCGGCGGCAATGAGGTATACGGAAGCCCGTATGGCAGCCATCGCCTCCGAGGTGCTGTTTGATTTGGAAAAAGAAACAGTTGACTTCGTGCCCAATTTCGACGCAAGTCTAAAAGAACCAGTATTCCTGCCTGCAAAATTGCCGAATCTGCTGCTTATGGGCTCCGAAGGAATAGCAGTGGGCATGGCAACCAAAATCCCGCCGCATAACCTCGGAGAAATAGTAGATGCGATTGTGTATATGATAAGTAAAACTACCTTTGCAAAAGAGCCAAGGGGGTCAAAAGAGACAAAGGAACCAAATATAGAAATAGCTTCGTTTGTCTCCCCTGTCTCATTGACAACATCAGTAACAGTCGACGAGCTCCTGCAATTCATCAAGGGTCCTGACTTCCCAACAGCTGGCGCTATATACGACATTAATGAAATAAAAAATGTTTATACAACCGGTAGAGGAAGAATAATCATAAGAGGAAAAGCAGATATTGAAGATATTGGAAATGGAAAATCAGCAATTATCATTACAGAGCTTCCATATCAAGTAAACAAAGCTCTACTTGTTGCAAGAATAGCAGATCTTGCACGAGAGAAGAAAGTAGAGGGAATATCTGATCTTCGCGACGAGTCGGACAGACACGGAACAAGAATAGTTGTTGAACTAAAAAGAGACAGCATGCCCAAAAAAGTACTCAACAATCTGTTTAAACACACAAGTCTTCAGACTATCTTTCCTGTCAATGTTGTAGCTCTTGTTGATGGAACACCTCAGACTCTAAATCTCAAAACCATTCTTGAAGAGTATTTAAAACACCGCTACCTTGTAGTCACCAGACGATCTGTATTTGAGTTAAAACAAGCAAAAGCAAGACTTCACATCCTGGAGGGACTAAAGATAGCAGTTGACAACATAGATGCGGTAATAAGAACAATTAGAGCATCCAAAACACAAGAGGAAGCCAAGCAAAATTTAATAGAGAAATTTAAGCTAAGTGAAATCCAAGCAACGGCGATTCTTGATATGCAGCTAAGACGTCTAGCAGCGCTTGAGAGACAAAAAATTGAAGACGAGTACGAAATGATCAAAGAAACAATTGCATACCTTGAAGACCTTCTCTCCCATTCAGAAAAAATATTAACTGTCATAAAAGACGAGCTTGTAAGTCTCAGGAAGAAGTATCAGGATGCGAGACGCACTAGGGTATTCAAAAGCAAAGTCGGAGAGTTTTCAGAGGAAGACCTTATTCCAAATGAACCAACAGTGATAACCTTGACCAATACTGGATATATAAAACGCCAGAGTCTTAATAGTTTTCGAGTTCAGCAGCGAGGGGGCAAGGGAGTAAAAGGCATGACCACCAAAGAAGAAGACGGAATTTTAAGTATCCGCTATGCCGAAACCCACGACAACATACTATTCTTTACAAATCGGGGAAAGGTGTATCAGCTCAGAGCTTATGAAATATCAGAAAGCAGCAGAACCAGCAAAGGTACCGCTGTTGTAAACTTGATTAATATAGAACAAGGAGAAAGAATCGAATCATTTATCAATTACAAACCCAATGATAATCATGGGTATGTATTTCTGACTACTAAAAACGGTACTGTCAAAAAAACAAGCTTAAAGGAATTTGAAAATATAAGAAGAAACGGAATTATTGCCATAAAACTTGAAAAAGGCGATGAGCTGGTGTGGAGCAATCTCACCAAAGGAAAAGAAGATATCATCCTGACTACCCGCGAAGGCAAAGCAATAAGATTCTCTGAAATTGGTGTAAGGCCTCTTGGCAGAAGCACCATGGGAGTCAGGGGGATAAAACTTGGCAGCGGCGATGAGGTGATTAGCCAGGATGTAATAGACAAAGAAGACAAGCCGGATGTACTCGCGATTATGGAAAATGGGCTTGGCAAAAAAACTTCTGCAAAATCCTTTCGAGGTCAGAGTAGGGGAGGAGTAGGAGTAAAAATAGCAAAGGTGAATCCAAAGACAGGAAAAGTCGCTTTCGCGGCAGTAATATCTCCAAATTGCAAAGAGATAATAATTACTTCAAATAGAGGGCAGGTGGTAAAAATACCAATTGCTCAAATTCCAAGACTCTCAAGAGACACCCAAGGCATCATCCTCATGCGATTTTCTAAATCAACCGACAAAATAACATCCGCAACTTGTGTGGAGGAGTAATGAAGATTGATGGAGCGGGAATCGCAAACACAATTCTCGAAGAGCTTAAAGTAAAAGTAAATAATCTTGGAAATAAAAATATCATTCCTCATCTTGCTGTAATTTTAGTTGGCAACGAACCTTCATCTGTTTCATATGTAACCCAAAAAGAAATAAGGGGGGAAAGTATTGGCGTAAAAGTTTCTGTTAAAAACATTTCAACAAATATAATACAGACAAGACTTTTAGAAACAATTGACAGCTTGAATAGCGATCGAAATGTTCATGGAATAATAGTCCAACGACCCCTTCCTCAAAGCATTGATCCAAACGCAATATCTCTGGCAATCAACCCAGAAAAAGACGTCGACGGTTTTCATCCAGAATCTAAATTTCAACCTCCGATTGCTTTGGCAGTTTTAAATATATTAGAAAAAATTTATGATTTTAGCTCTAACGCCGACGAACATAATTTCAGCGGTTGGCTTGCTTCCAAGAAAATTGCTATAGTTGGCAAAGGAGAAACAGGCGGAAAACCAATAGCTGATACATTTGGAAAAATGGATATTAAGCCAGAAATAGTAGACAGCAAAACACCAAATTCTCAAAACCTCACAACAAAAGCCGACATAATTATCTCCGCAGTTGGCAAAGCAAATACTATAAAGCATGATACGATAAAGAGTGGAGCAATGCTAATTAGTGTTGGACTACATAAAGGAGAAGATGGAAAACTTCACGGAGACTATGACGAAGAGAAAATTAAAAATGTGGCTTCATTTTACACCCCAACCCCAGGCGGAGTTGGTCCTGTGAACGTCGCGATGTTATTAAAAAACCTTGTCAAAGCTGCAGAAATCTCCATGTCCTAGGATGCAGCCTCCCTTTCACCCCTAGGGTGTACTCAAATTTTTTAGTTGTTGACCAAATGGGGGTTTTCTGTTAAAGTAAAGTCCCAGAGGCAAAAACTCTGGTTTTTTTATGCATTCGACAAACTCAGCATACAAGCGTTTTGATAAAATAAACGGAAATTTTAAAGGAAAAGACATTGTTTCACTTGACCAATTTTCTCAAAAAGACATAAAAATATTATTTGACGAAGTTCCGAAGATGCGCGAAATCGCCCTCAACGCACGGCCTTCCAAAATAATTGAAGGAAAAATAGTAGTTCTACTATTCTACGAACCATCAAGCCGCACATTCGGATCCTTCTCAACAGCAGTAAAACAAATCGGAGGTCAAACGGTTGAAATTCTAAACCCCCAAGATTTCTCTTCTATCGTCAAAGGCGAGACTTTCGAAGACACAATTAGAGTGTTTGAAGCCTACTCAGACGCAATAATCCTGAGGCACCCCCAGGTCGGCTCTGCATCAAAAGCTGCCCAAATCGCAAAACTTGTACCAGTCATAAATGCTGGTGATGGAGTAGGAGAACATCCTACCCAAACACTTCTTGACCTATATACTATTTATGAAAAATTTGGGAGACTTGATAATCTCACTGTACTTTTTGCAGGCGATATGTTAAATGGCAGAACTGTGCATTCTCTTATAAAAGGACTTGCTTTATATCCCAAGAATACTTTATACCTGCTTTCTTTGCCCAGTTTAAAACTATCAAGAAAAGAATATTCGAACTTTCTAAATCTTGGAATAAAATTGGTGGAATTAGAAAGCGTTAATGACATTCCCAAAAACGCCGATGTTTGGTATTGGACAAGGATTCAAAAGGAACGATTCAAAAGCATAAAAGACTATGAAAAAACAAGCAACAAATTCGTTGTAAACCAAGAGTTTTTAGATACTTACGCGAGCAAAAACACAATACTAATGCATCCGCTGCCCAGAGTGGGGGAAATAACACCCAAGGTCGATGATGATCCACGGGCAGTATATCTTAAAAGTCAAATTAGAAATGGAACATATGTAAGGATGGCTCTTTTGACCAAGGTTTTAGAATAACAAATTGTGACAAAAAAAGATGGCAAAAATTATCTTGGAGGACGGTTCGATTTTTGAAGGACAAAGTTTTGGTGCATCGATAAGTACCGCCGGTGAAGTAGTTTTTTCAACAGGAATGGTCGGGTATCCTGAGGCCCTAACCGATCCGTCATACCTAGGACAAATATTGATTCTAACGTATCCCCTAATAGGAAATTATGGGGTTCCGGAAAAAAAGTTATGGGAGTCTGACAGTTTAAAAATATCGGGGCTGATAGTCTCCAACTACATTGACACTCCCTCTCATTTCCAAAGCAAGAGAACATTAGGAGAATGGCTAAAAGATGAAAAAATTCCAGGTTTGGAAATTAAGGACACTAGATTTCTCACTCAAAAAATAAGGGCCAAAGGAACCATGCTTGGAAAAATTATTTTAGATAAAGATGTTGCTTTTTATAATCCAGACAAAGACAACCTAGTGGAAAAAGTGTCAACCAAAAAAGTTTACGTTCACACCTCGGGTGTTGGTTACGTTCACACCTCGGGAAAAAAACAAAAAACAGTTTTACTTATCGACTGCGGAGCAAAAAAAAATATAGAACGATGTCTTGTCAAAAGGGGAGCCCGAGTCATAACCGTACCTTGGGACTATGATCCATTCAATTTACAGCACCCCTCACCCTTGAATAACTTTGACGCAATTATCATTTCAAATGGCCCCGGCGATCCAAAAATGGCTGAAAAAACAATAAATACTATTAGCAAAGCGCTAAATAAAAAAATTCCTATTCTAGGCGTATGTCTTGGTCATCAACTCCTAACGCTTGCCGCTGGCGGAGATACAAAAAAGCTCAAATTCGGCCATCGCAGTCAAAACCAACCATGTATTTTAAAAAATTCCAACAGATGTTATATAACCACCCAAAACCACGGATTTACCGTACATAAAATTCCAAAAGGTTTTAAAACCTGGTTTGAAAACGCAAATGATGGCTCCAACGAAGGAATAATTCACGAAAGCCTTCCAATTATGTCTGTGCAATTTCACCCGGAGTCCACTCCGGGCCCAAATGATACAGAATGGGTCTTTGACTATTTCCTGCAAAAGTTATGAAAAAAGTATTAATTCTTGGTTCGGGTGCGCTCAAAATAGGGGAGGCAGGGGAGTTTGACTACTCAGGCTCCCAGGCAGTCAAATCCCTCAAAGAGGAAGGAATAAAAACCGTATTGGTAAACCCAAATATAGCAACTATCCAAACTTCCAAACTTTTGGTGGACACAGTATATTTCTTGCCTGTCAATAGTTTTTTTGTAGAGAAAATAATAAACAAAGAAAAACCGGATGGAATTCTTTTATCATTTGGGGGACAAACTGCACTTAATTGCGGAGTAGAGCTTTACGAAAAAGGGGTGTTGGACAAAAATAAGGTTGAGGTCCTTGGTACACCTGTTTCGTCAATTATTTTAAGCGAAGATAGAGATACATTTGCCAAACATCTCCATAAAATAGGACTCCCCACTCCAAAAAGCGGTGCTGCAAAAAATATAAAAGATGCCATAAAAATATCCCAATCTGTCGGTTTTCCTGTTATGATAAGAGCGGGCTTCGCACTTGGCGGGCAGGGATCAGGAGTTGCGCACAACAAAAAACAGCTTGAAGAAATTGTAGCCCACGCTTTGTCTTTCGCTCCGCAGGTTTTAATTGAGAAATATCTTCACCACTACAAAGAAATCGAATACGAAGTTGTGCGAGATAAATATGATAACTGCATTACCGTCTGCAACATGGAAAATATGGATCCTATGGGAATCCACACGGGTGAATCAATAGTTATAGCTCCAAGTCAAACTCTTAATAACTTCGAATACCAAACACTGCGAAACGCGGCTATAAAAATAGCCAGAAGTCTAAATATAGTCGGGGAATGCAATGTACAATTCGCCCTTAACCCATATCCTGAAAAAAAACTTATGAGGGGTGACGCGAGCGGAGGAGTCCAAAGGAGCGCATCTTCGTTCGAACTTGAGAGACTAGAAGGAGCACCTTTGGACGAGCGAGCGGCAGGACCCCGAACGCAAAACAATATTGACTACTACGTCATCGAGGTCAACGCCCGCCTTTCTCGAAGCTCTGCCTTGGCTTCCAAAGCCACGGGCTATCCACTAGCATACGTAGCAGCCAAACTTGCTTTGGGAAAAAATCTAACAGAAATAAAAAATAAAGTCACTCGAGTCACTCAAGTCTGCTTTGAACCAGCCCTTGATTACATAGTTGTAAAAATCCCAAGATGGGATATTGAAAAATTCAAAGGAGCTGAGGAAAAGATAGGAAGCAGCATGAAATCAGTAGGCGAAGTGATGGGAATCGGAAGAATGTTTGAGGAAGCATATCAAAAAGCAATTAGGATGCTTGATCTTGATTTTGAAGGAGCGACAAGCAAGCTGCTTCTTAAAAAAGGAGAATCTTTGACCTCACTTCTAAAAAACCCGACTCCAAAACGAATGTTTGCTATAGCCGCGGCTCTAAAACGTGGAATGTCTATAAAAAAAATCAATAACCTCACCGGGATTGATCCGTGGTTTTTGTACAGACTAAAGAATATAGTTGACGAGGAGCGAACTGAACAAAGTGAAGAAGCTCGCCTTCAAGCAAAACAAGAGAGACGTGGAAAAGCTGTCCGGAGTATTAAAAAAGCATTATCAAAAGAGCGATTGCTCCATCTCAAGCAGCTCGGTTTTTCAGATAGAAAAATCGGCGAGCTTGTCGGAACTACGGGACTTGAAATAAGAACCCTAAGAAAAAAATATAGCATAATACCCTCTGTATTCTCAATTGACACACTGGCTGGAGAATTTGAAGCAAAAACTAATTATTTATATCTCACGTACAATGGCAATCACAATGACGTTGAGCCGCTAAAGAAAAATGGCGTTATGGTCTTGGGCTCCGGTCCATATCGAATCGGCTCATCAGTTGAGTTTGACTGGACTAGCGTAAATACAGCCCAAATCCTCAAGAAGCACAACAAAAAATCAATTATTATCAACTGCAACCCAGAAACAGTCTCAACCGACTATGATATTTCAGACAGGCTTTATTTTGAGGAGCTGACTTTTGAACGAATAGCAGATATTTACGAATTTGAAAATCCATATGGAGTCATCATATCAGTCGGCGGACAAACTCCCAACAACAGAGCTAAGTCTTTAAAAGCTCAGGGATTTAATATACTTGGAACCGATCCTGAAAATATCGATAGAGCAGAGGATAGGAGTAGATTTTCCAAACTATTAGACGAGTTAGATATATCTCAACCCGCGTGGGAAAAAGTGACAAATGTCAAACAGGCAATTTCTTTTTGCTCACGCGTTGGATACCCCGTGTTAATTCGACCATCTTATGTTCTTTCAGGAACCCTAATGCGAATTTGTCACAATGTCGACGATCTGACCCGTTTTATCAAAAAAGCAGCAATTGTCTCAAAAGAATATCCTCTCACTATTTCTAAATTTATAGAAGACGCGAAAGAAATTGAGCTGGATGCTGTTTCGAAAAACGGAGAAATCAAAGCATCTGTAATTTCCGAACACATAGAAAATGCGGGCGTTCACTCAGGAGACGCCACAATTGTTCTTCCTGTACAAAAGATATATGTGAGTACTCAGCGAAAAATTGAAGAAATTGGCAGCAAAATTGCTTCAAGGCTTATGGTCAGCGGACCGTTTAATATCCAATTTTTGGCAAAAGACAATCAAGTCCAGGTTATAGAAGTAAATCTTCGCTCATCAAGAACATTCCCATTTATATCAAAAGTGACAGGAATTGATCTTATAAAATTATCTGTCGATTCGTTTTTCGGTGAAAGCACTATAGAAAATGATTCAATCCAAAATGTGGAAAATATGAATTTTGTTGCCGTAAAAGCTGCTCAATTTTCTTTTGCGAGATTAACGGGCGCGGATCCAATCCTCCATGTTGAGATGGCCTCAACAGGTGAGGTTGCCTGCTTCGGTGAAGATTTGGAAGAAGCATTCCTCAAGGCAGAACTTGCGGTGGGTGGAAAAATTCCTAAAAAAGGAATTTTCCTAAGTCTTGGAGCGGAAGAGAACAAAATGAAATTTTTGGAATCTGCGAAAATGATTCAAAAATTAAATATCCCGATCTATGCAACAGAAAAAACATCGGCTTTCTATAACAAAAACGGAGTATCAGTAAAACCGCTTTTTAAAATTCATGAAAAAAAATCTCCCAATATTCTTGAGTGTTTTGAAAGGGGCAGGGTGGACCTGGCTGTAAATATAGTTGATTCACACGTCAAAAAAATTATTGACGATGATTATGCAATTCGGCGCGCCGCAGTTGATCACAACATCCCACTTTTTACAGACATAAAAAAAGCAGAACTTTTTATAAAAGCAATCACTTCAAAAAAACTAGAAACTCTCCCAATAAAATCCTGGGACGAGTACCTTCATTCCGTGGTAAAATAATCTTAATGAGACGTATTATTCTTCTGGTAGCGCTAATATTTCTCTTTTTAATAAAGCCTCATGTTCACGCAGATGAGGGATGGACTATCGACAATTTCCACTCGGATATTGAAATCCAAAACACAGGAGAAATTCTGATATCCGAAAAAATAGATGTTGATTTTAACACTCTGTCAAAGCATGGAATCTTTAGAGACATTCCTTATGCTTATGAGTCCAATGGCAAGAAGTCATATACAGAGATTGAAATTATAGATATTTTTCAAAATAATTCTAAAGCAAAATATAATATAAATAAGGATCAAGATTATATTCGCCTTAAGATTGGTGATGCCCAAAAAGAAATTTCAGGAGAAAATTCTTATATTATCAATTACAGAGCAAAAGGAATATTAAGAGGTTTTACCGATTACGATGAATTGTACTGGAATGTAACAGGAGATAACTGGCCGGTTCCAATAACCAATGCGTCTGCCTCCGTAACTTTGCCAAAAGAAGGAATTTTAGAAGTTACTTGCTTCCAAGGATTTTATGGATCACAAGAAATATGCAATTCAAATATTTTATCTCCCGCAAATGCTTTTTTTGAAACTAATAAAAACCTTGACTCCCAAGAGGGAATGACAATTGTTGCAGGGTACAACAAAGGACTTGTGCCTATATTAACTGTCCAAAAACCTCTGACTCTTTGGGACAAGTTTTGGACGCTGCCGTCTCTTGCAACTTTGATTACAGTAATTTTGTTTGGAATCGTTACCGTATTTATAATATGGTACAAATACGGACGTGATTACTGGTTTTCGCAAAAATATGTCTTTGACCCTAACGCCAAAAGAGAGTTAAAACCAATTGGCGCAAAAGAAACAATCGTTCCTGAATTCACGCCGCCAGAAAATCTTTCTCCGGCAGAACTTGGAATACTTGTTGACGAACGCGCAAATACTCTTGACGTAGTAGCAACAATCATTGATCTTGCTGCTCGTGGTTACCTGACTATAAAAGAGGTTCCCAAAAAATGGCTTTTTGGAAATAAAGATTATGTTCTAAATAAACGAAAGAAAAATAATACATCATATGATCTAAAATATTTTGAAAAGAGCCTTTTGGACAAGCTGTTTAAAGATGTAGACGAAGTATCGATTTCAGATTTAAAAACAAATTTTTACACGGATCTTAAGCAAATTAAAGATGAGCTATACAAACACGTTGTCACAAAAAATTTATTCCCCTCAAATCCAGATCGTGTAAGGTTAAAATATTTAGCTTTAGGATTTGTAGCCGTAGCGTGGGGATCTATAACAACTTTTCTTAGTAGTAATTTTGAATGGATTTGGCCATTTGATATCGGACTAGGAATAATAACGAGCGGATTAATTCTTATAATAATGTCCCGCTTTATGTCCAAAAGAACAGCGCATGGACGGGAATTATATAGAAGGACAAAAGGTTTCCAATTATTTATAAGTCAAGCGGAAAAATACAGACAACGGTTTTTTGAAAAAGAAAATATGTTTAATGAAATCCTACCCTATGCAATTGTATTTGGCCTTACAACAAAGTTTGCAAAAGCTATGGAAAAAATCGCACTACACCCACAAACGTCTTCCTGGTACATAGGCTCAAGATCTTTTAATATTGCAGTTTTTAGCTCTAGTATAAATAGTTTTTCAAACTCTCTTTCATCAGCAATAGCCGCGACTCCAAAAGGAAGCGGGTTTTCTAGAGGAGGCGGGTTTAGCGGCGGCGGATTTGGCGGCGGCGGGGGAGGGAGTTGGTAAAAATATAAATATAATCACATTTATTCACTTAACATGTCTTTTATTTTATTAAAATTTACCTGTGTTTTAATTTTCCTTAATGTGTTTCTATATCCAATAATTTCGTCAGGGTACGCATCATGAAAAAATCCCTCTCTATTAAGTCTTTTGGCATAATAACTCTCCTGCCCCTCAGGGCCACTTTTTGAAACAAAAAAAGGATCCATACCTTTAATGGTAAATTTTACTCTTCCAGCTCTTTCTAAATTATTTCCAGCCTTCATTTCCATTGTAACTATTGGCTTCTCTGACTCATCACTAAATCGAAAAACCTGGTATCTTAACCACATAAATCCTTTTTCTTCAGTCCCATTATTTTTCAACAATTCAATTGCAGTCTTAAATATTTCACCTTTCAACAAGTCCAATTTTTCCGCGCACCTTCCCTCATTATTTACATTATAATTCTCTATACTCATCTCGCAAGCCTAACATAAACTTTTGCAAAATTCAATATTTGTTTGATAAAATAAAGCCAATGTCATTAATCAACCTTCCAGGGCTAATCGATCCTCATGTTCATCTAAGAGACCCTGGCCAAACAGAAAAAGAAGATTTTTATGCCGGCACTTGCGCGGCCATCGCCGGGGGATACACAACTATAATAGACATGCCGAATAATAAATTCCCTATTACGACTCTTGAGAGGCTTGAGGAAAAAATTTCAATTGCCAAGAGAAAAATTGCTTGTGATGTTGGATTTTATTTCGGATCAGCAGGAGACAACTTAGACGAATTTGAAAAAGCAAAAGACAAAGTCCTAGGTCTGAAATTATATCTCAACCAAACAACAGGTAATCTTTTGATCTTTAAAAATTTGCTGGAAAAAACATTTTATGCATGGTCCAAATCTTGTTCCAAACCAATCCTTGTTCATGCAGAAGACAAATCAGTTGAAGACCTTATAAATATAGTTAAAAAAATAAATACTCCCACTCATTTTTGCCATATAAGTCTGAAGTCAGAGTTAAAAATGATAATAGATGCAAAAGAGAAGGGGATACCGGTTACATGCGGCGTTACTCCTCATCATTTGTTCCTGACAGAAAAAGATGTGAAAATACTTGGACCTTTTGGACAAATGAAACCGCCTCTTTCGAGTAAAAAAGATCAAGACTTCCTTTGGAAGTATTTAAGGTATATTGACGTAGTTGAATCCGATCATGCACCGCATACTATAGATGAAAAAAGGGGAAAGGGGACTGTTTTCGGTGTTCCGGGACTTGAGACAACACTCCCTCTTTTACTAACAGCTGTTTCTGAAAACCGATTAATATTTGATGACATTATCCGACTCTGCCACACAAATCCATCCAAAATATTTGGTATTAAAACTGATTCACAAACAAAAATCGAAATCGATCTTCAAAAATCATACATCATAAATCGTAAATCATTGTTTACCAAATGCGGCTGGTCACCGTTTGAAGGATGGAAATTAAAAGGAAAAGTGAAAAGAGTTTTTATAAGAGGAGAGAAGGTTTTTGAAGACGAAAAAATCCTTGCAATGCTGGGATCAGGAGAAACTATAATGAATACTTAACCGTCTATAATGCTTGGTGTAATTGAACATTCCTTGTCTCATGTACTCTTCTACAAAAATCCCTAGCTTCTTTGTCTGTTATTTCTGTGGATCTAAAACCTGTATATTTTTTATCGCTAAATAAAGATATAGAATTACCATCAACTAAAGAAGTAAGATTATTAAACTCCTGCGGAATTCCAATACTAAAAGCAGTTGTTTTTCCCGGATAAAATCCCCTTCCTCTTTCATCCTTTTTATAATAGACAAATTCTGCAGTTACCCCTTCTTTTTCCCGTAATATTCCATCCTCTTTAACATAATCAGTCTGAATCTTTATACTATATCCTCCGCTATTATTCGGCCCTAAAAATACGTAATTCAGTTTTCTTTCGTCATCTCTAACACTTGGGTCACTGCCGCCAATCTCTCCCTCCGCAAGTTCATTACGATCTCTGGGACTTGAAAGCTTCTTCATGCCTGAAACGAAATTATTAAAATCCTGATATACAAAATCGTCTTTCCTCAAAATCTCCGCAAGCTGAGCCTCCAGTTCTTCTTTCGATTCTAAACTAAGATTTTCCCTGAGGGTCCTACTAGGGAATTCTGCTAACGACATGGTTACACATTAACACATAAATTACTCTTTTTCAATATCAAAAATCAATCACGCTATTTACGGTTTTTTACCGAATCGTCAATAGAAAACCGATACGGGATCGATAAAGCTTTGACGATGTGGAAATTTAACTTTTCTTGACTAATTAAAGCTTAAACTATATAGTCAAATTAAGATGAGTACTGATTCCGGAGTAATTGAACTGACTCCTCCAGCGGCACCGGTTGAACATCGTCCTGGTCGTCCAGATTGGAGCTACTCAAAAAATTTTGAACAAAGCCATAGAAATAATCCGCTTTATGAAGAAAGATACGATCCTGAAATAGGCAAAGAAATATTTTTTGCAGGAAGACGAATAATCCGACGCGATAACCCTATAAACGGAGGCGTTTACTTAGTTGGTGGAGCAGGAGAGGCTGCGGTTGTTGATGATGTAAAAGATCCAGCTTTAAATAACGTTTATAATAACTTTAGAGCACTTCTCCCAAAAGATTCAGAAGGAACTAGAAGAAATGCTTTGAATGTCGCCTGGGATTTAGCACAAAAACAAATCCCATATAGCCAAGAAAAGGTCGATATTATTCATAATGAAAATGACATCAAAACAGACAGAAAAATCCTTCTTGGAGCATATATAGGAAAAGGGGGTGTATGCAGACATCAGGCCTTACTGGCCGGGTATCTACTCGAAAAACTGACCCAAGAAGGCATACTTGGCGGAAAAGTCTCTGTAGATAGAAACTTTATCGAAGGTCGAGGCGGTCATGCCTGGGTAAGATATACCAACAGCCGAGAAGAGGTGTTTATATTGGATCCCGCGCAAGACTATAAAGGTACGCTCAAAGACGCCCCAAAAAATGGATGGGACTACAGAAGACCCGAAGACTCGGCAGGTCCTGTTGTCAATAAACTAAATCAAATCCGCTCGCAACTAAAAAAATTTACTAAATAAAACTTTAACCTTCAAGCTGCTGTGGTCTTGCAAAAGCATTTCTTGCAAAATTCAAAAAAATTGGCCCCATGCGACCACGTGGGTGTTTATTGTTAGATACCGCCTGCCTAATTTGCCCTAAAGTTCTATATTCTTTCCTTTTGAACGTGTTCAGAAATCCAGAATAGGCAGCCTTTACTCTTTTATCTATGGGTAAAAGATCTAATTCATTCAGTCTGCCCAGTTCAAGATCACTGATTCTCACTTCATTTCCTAAATATTGACCGACATTTTCATTAATCTCTTTTGCCACACTAACGCTCAACAATGGCTTACCGGCGGCAATGTCTATTTTTGAAAGAATATCGGCTATTTTTAATCTAGCTTCTTCCATTTTGCCAAATTTTATAGGGAATTGGTCTGGAACGCCTGCTATTCTGAAGTTCACTGCATCAGCTTCTAACATAGCTGCCTCAGCCAAAAAACCATTCTGCCTATATTCTCTGGCTAAGTTTTCTAATTTTGATACCATAGTTCGCGCATTATAACACCAGGCTTCACTTATTTCCACTGTGGAAGGCTTCGTGCACCTCCCTTAGCTGTTTATTTGTGATGTGTGTATAAATCTGGGTGGTTGAGATATTTTTGTGGCCCAACATTTCCTGGACACTCCTGAGGTCGGCGCCGTTTGAAAGCAAATCTGTTGCAAAACTATGCCTTAGTGTATGCACTGTAGCGTCCACGGGCAACCGAGCCAAGCGAACGTATTTTTTGACAATCCTTTCAACGCTTCTGGCTGTTAGCCTCATTTTTTCACCATTGTTGTCCTCAATAATTTTTCCCGAATAGCGGATAAATAGGGGAGAGAAGCGGTCTTTTCGCGCCTCTTGGTATCGCTTTATCCAATCAGAAGCTCTGTCTGAGATAAAAACCAAACGCGCACGCCCTCCTTTGCCAATAACTCCAAATTCTTTTCTCTCCAAATTTACCTGACTGTGATTCAACCGCACCAGTTCTGAAACACGAAGTCCGGTTGAAAACAAAAGCTCTACGATAGTCCGATCCCGCATCCCTTCTTCCTTTGAAGTATCAACCGACGTGACCAGACGATCCACCTGATCTCTATCCAAAAACTTCAAGCTTCTGCTTTCTGCTTTTGGCAAATCAATCTTTGACGGTTCAAGCACTTTATGATCATTTTTTATCAAGAAACGCAAAAAAGACCGTAGAGCTATAACGTAATAATTCTGGGTAATTCGCTTCAGAGTCAAACCCTTTTCATCCGCCCTGTTTGCCAAAAAAACTCTGTATTTTCTAACTGTTGCAATATCTAGACTCTCGATAGATTTATTAGGCAGGGTGGAGGAAAGCCAATTGGAAAAAACCTCAAGATAATGCCTATAGTCCCGAATAGTGAGCTTGGAGCAATTCTTCTCAATTTCCAAGTATTCAAGGAACTGATCAATTAGCTCGTTTAAGTTAGAGGAGATCATTATTTTCAGTATACCAAAATCATTTTGCGACATGCAAATGTCGTAAAATATGCTTGTGCGACGCGATTGCGCCTTGACAATACCACATTAAAAACCATACTATAATACTTATGCGGGGACCTTACGTAAGATTCATTAAAAAATATATTGAGCTAAACCGCAAAGATCACAGCGTACACGAAATAAGAATAAATCTTTTAAAATTTGGGGCCACTCCTGAAGAATTTGATGAGGCCATGAAACAATCCAACGAAACTCCACCGGTCTCAAAAATCCCAAGACCATCTCCAAGTCTTATTAAAAAAACCGCAATCGCAGGTGTAACTTTTGTAGCTTTGATTTTATTCATCTATACAACCTTCATCTACCAAAAATCCTCAACCGGACAGAATGTTGTAAGCCCGGCGTCTGACAAAACCCTAAATGACATAGCAAAAAATAGTCAAAATGCCTCAGGCGTGCCCATATCTCAGGTCTACGCAAATGTGCACCAGATTGATGCCTCCAAAATATTCTCGATACCGCCGTCCAATACGCCACTCGCTGTTACCGGGAAGCCCAAAAAAGAAGTCTTGGGATTTTTACCTTATTGGATGCTTGATGCAACCGATGAAATTCAAATAAGCCATCTTACATCTGTCAGTCTTTTTGGCTTGGAAGTAAATGGAAAAGGAGAAATAATCACGGCAGGCAGCGACAAAGCCGACGGAGGTTGGGACATGTGGAAAGACCCAAAGCTTGATAGTTTTATAAAAAAAGCAAAAAACGAAGATGTAAAAGTCTTTGTCACATTCAAATCCTTCAAAAACGCCAATATCGAGAACCTAGTGGCTTCTGATGAGGCGCAAAAGACTTTTATTACAAATGCAATATACCTTGTAGACTCAAAAAATCTAGACGGAATCAATCTTGATTTTGAATATATTGGCAAGCCAACTGAAGAATCCAGAAATCACTTTACTCGCTTTGTAACCAATCTTAATGTCGAACTCAAGCGTCAAATCCCCAACGCAATTCTTACTATCGATACATACATACTCTCAGGTTCCGTGCGTGATCTTTTTGATATAGCTCTTCTTTCAGAACACGTGGACGCATTTGTGATTATGGGATACGACATGCATTATGCCCTGGGAAATCCTGGACCTCTTTCTCCAATGGGAGGAGCTGTAAATATAATCGGACTTGTACAGGGTTATCTTGAAAAAGTCGCTCCCGAAAAGCTGATTTTGGCAGTGCCGTATTATGGCTACGATTGGCCGCTAAATCAAGATTCATCAGCTGCGTCCCCAAGCGCAACAATCCTATCCTATGCTGAGCTTGCGGTTTCATCTCGCAATCACAATATGATATGGGACGAGACATCCCAAACCCCGTCTTACAAGTATACGGAAAATGGTATAGATCGAGAAGTTCATTTTGAAAACGTCCGTTCTTTGGGGGTAAAATACGATTACGTGATCTCAAAGAATCTGCGAGGAATCGGTATTTGGGCTTTAGGCTATGACGGTCTAAATTCAGATCTCCAAAGGCTTATTGTAGATAAATTCGCCAACTGATAGCTCATTAAGCGCTTGAATTGCCTTCAGTATCGATATCTTTTAAGATATATCCTTTATTAGATATATTAACTAGATATTTACACTCCTTGGCGCTTTTCCCTGGTTCCAAAACCATCCTTATTTTAAATATAATGTTAGTCAATGCATTTCTAAAATCAATATCAATATTTGAGTTGTATAATAATTGATCAAACATGGGATATGTTACAGGAGCACCCTTATTTACCAACAACAGCTCCAGACATTTGCTCTCTTTGGGATACAGTTTATTAGATATTCCATTTCTCACTACAACCCTTGTCCCGGAGTGAAAATTAAGCTTCAATCCATGATGCTCATAAATACGCCCCTCATCAATTGCAAGCTCAAGGCTTTTATCATATACTGTAACACCTTCTAACACATCATAATCTTTAGCTTTCTGTCTCTTGGACATATCCCTAAATTCAAAAGCCAAATCCGGGTCGCCCCCCATTTCTGCTATTTCTGCAAGTCTTTCTAAAGCCATAAAATTTTAAACAGGTCTTTCGCTTTTGCCTGGATCATGAAGTCTATATCCGATACCATCAATATATTTTATATATATAAAGCCGTTTCCATTTTTATCTGGTTCTACTTTTCGCCTGACTCTCATCATGGTATTCCTAACTACAGAAGATAAATTTTCACGGCTACCCACATAATCAGGCTCAAGCAATTCAAATGTAGCAATATCATTCAAACACAAAGTATTTAAATACTTGCTTTGTTTAATTGGCAGCGCAATAAACTCTCCCTTATCATTTACTAACCAATTTCTATCAGGGTAAAAAGTAAATCCAGAATGTGCAAGAACTATTTCAGATGAACCATCTTTTCCCTTTACAAGTTTTATTTCTTTACCAAGGTCTTTCAATATATATCCATGTTCTTTTGAGAATAAAATCAGATCCGGCATTTTTGGATCCGATTCAATTTTCATTCTAGACCTATAAACTGTCTGCTTCAGACTATAGCTTGAAGATCCTTCTCCCTGGACTCTCTCCTGCAGTTCTCTTACAGATACAAACTTATTTTCATTGTCTTCTAGTTCGGTTAAAAATGAATTTTCAGTTGGCCCAATATGTATCTCCACACCTCTTACAAAAGCCACGCTTGCGCCACGATCATGAACAAATCCATTTGTATGAGCGTATATCATGTTTTCTCTTTCGCTCCTATCATAAATGACAACGTTCTTCAAAATCTCCGGTGTGTTGCCTTTGCTGCGAAGATCTTGAGCTAAATCTCTTAAGGACACCGCCTGATCGATCATGCCATGTCTCTCATATACACCTACAATTGATTCTAAAAGCTGAACCATATTGTAAAAGATTATACCAGAATATATTTCAAATTAAAATAATTAACCTATAGTAGGGGATAGGAGAAAAATTTTTTACCCCTAAAGAAATGGGAAATCAGAGGTATGCAAATATTTAGACAAACAAAAATCAAAATAAAAAACAACAAAAATCCGGCATTTGTAGACCACTTCTCCGGACACGAGAGCCTGAGACACGTCGTAAAAGTATTATTGTACGACATAATCACTTTCTGCTCTTCCTGACCTTATTACCTATTTTCTTACAGCTTTAAGAGGACTTGCTGGTTTACAGCAGCATATATATACCATAGAGAGTGTAGTAACCATAGCGTCTCTTCTATTAATATAGAGAAGACGAAAAACATGCAATGAATTAACCATCTTTTTTATTTACACTTCGTTTCAATCGAGTAACGACTCCCTCCCGAAAGCTTGAGTTGATATGAATTTAGATTGATAAAGTAATCCAAACATCTAATTTTAGCCTCAGAAAATGTAAGAAAGGCATTGCCCCCGTGTCAAAACACGGCATTCGTATTTTTTTCTTTAGAATCCGTTTACGATTCCGCATAAAGGCGGAGAACAATTACGGATTCTTAAGTCCGCCGATTATTCACGCTTTGAGCCGGATTCGAATAGAATTGCAAAGGCGAAAAACAAGAATAAGGCGGACAGTCTCCTATAGGTAAAAGAGGGCTATTGTGAATCTGTGAAAACTAACACAAAAATCTGTGAAAACTATAAGTTATCCACATTTTATATCCTATAATAATTTTATCTAACTATATCAAACAGTATCACGGAGTGCTAAGCAAAAATGTGTCCTCCCCTGTCCCCTTTCATTACGCGTCTAAAATTTCCTCACCCCTTAATCGTGAATACAACAAAAATTAAAAATACAATTACTGCGACCCATACATATTCCCACATTATATTTTTAAAAAGTCTTCTCTCAAGCCAAATCTGTGATATTCCAACTATAATATAAAAAAATCCAGTTAGAAAAAGCGCGATTATAGTCGGAGCAGTTGGGAAAAACCACAAAATCAGAGAAGCTTCAACCAGGGTAACAGAAAGTATCGCTGACCAAGTAATGCTAATTAAAAAGTTTTTTTCCATTGCATACGTCCAGATGCACTGTAAAACCAACGGAAAGGAAAAAGCAAATACAAAAAACAAAGTTACAAAAACGTTTGTATGCAAAGAGAAGGTAACGTTTGATAGAAAAAAATATGACACTAGTGCGGCTATAAAAGATACAGTCCTAGCCGATGATAATAGAGCGATCGTCCTAATTGTGGAAACTGCGAAAATATTCTGGCTGAGAAAAAGTGAGTACAGCCCGAACGCATACAACGTAGTCATAACAATCCTTGTTAGAAAACGTGCGGGCACCAGAAAGTAGAATAATCCAAAAGCCAATGAATAAAAAAATGGCAGGATGAAAATCTGCAAAGAATGTTTTTCTTTTAGATCGCTCCTTATTGCCCAAAATAAAAACAAGTCTGTTAGAACCGCGACTGTAACTATAATGTATATTCCCCATCTCCCAAACAAATTCTCTGATAGAAATAATAAAAGAGACAGAATGACAATAGATGTTACAAATTTCTGCCTTTTGCTTATTTTAATAAGAGGAATTCTTTTTGTCCAAATTCGAGTAAACTTTTTGTACATCGTCTAGTTCTTCCAGCTTGTTCAGGAAATCCTCAGTTTTCAATCTAACCTCTTCAGTTTGAACAGCAACTGTTGAGATAGGTTTTCTAATTACCTCTGTAGCTGCGATTTCAAACCCCATTTCTTTAAGTCTATCTCTTGTTTTTGAAAGCTGGGATAGTTCTGAATATATAAAAACATTTTCACCTGCTTCCTCTATGTCCTCTGCCCCGCTTCCTGCTGCTATATTAAATATTTCATCATATTTTTTTCCATTTTTCATTATAACAATTACGCCTTTTGTGACAAACTGATAAGCAACGGCTCCTGGTTGTCCGAAACTAGCACCAAAGGTTTTAAAAATATTCTTAACTTCGCTAGTTGTCCTTTGAGCATTGTCTGTTGCGGCCTCAACAATTACGCTCACTCCTCCCTTGGCAAAACCTTCATAAACAACCTCCTGGAGTCCTTTTGCGTCTTCCCCTTTTGCTTTACTAATAGCCCTTTCTATGTTTTCTTTGGGCATATTTGCATCTCGTGCTTTTTCAATGGCAAGCCGCAGCTTGAAGTTACTCTCCGGCTCCGAGACGCCTCCCCCCTGCCTAACGGCAATTATTATCGCGTTGGCAAGTTTGGTAAAAACCTGTCCTCTTTTGATGTCTGCGGCGCCTTTTTGTCTTTTGATCGTCGCCCACTTAGAATGACCGCTCATATGGTAGTATTATACCTATTCCCCATTGACTTTTGCAATCAACAATAGTACAATAATACGCTATAAATGTCATCAAAGAATCTAGCCATCCAGACTGCGCTATCAGGAGATTGGCAAAGCGCAACCTCCATAAATCAGAATCTTCTCACCCAAAATCCCAATGATACAGAAGCCCTAAACCGACTGGCGTTTGCTTTTACAATCCTTGGCAAAATCAAAGAAGCAAAGGCTACTTATAAAAGAGTCTTGGATATCGACCCTCTCAATCCAATAGCAGCAAGAAACCTAAAGAAATTAGCCGAAAACAAAGACAATCTAAAAATAAATTCCCACAGCGGCTTTTCCATGCATGTTCATAACACATTTCTTGAAGAAACTGGTAAGACAAAAATTGTTGAACTGATCAATATAGCTCAGCCACGGATTATCTCAAATCTTCGAATTGGGCAGCCCTTGAATATCTATATAAAAAGACTTAAGATCTTCGTTGAAAATTTAGAAAAACAGTACATTGGAGTATTGCCAGATGACATTGGCAACAGGTTAATAAGTCTTATCAAAGGAGGCAATCAGTATGAGGCTCTTATCAGATCAGCTGATAACCATCATGTTATTGTATTTTTAAAGGAGATAAAAAGAGCGACGCGTTTTAGTAATCAGCCTTCTTTTTTACAAAACAGTGAAAAACCAACGATTTTTTATAAAAAAGGGACAAATACAAAAAACGGTCAGTCGTCAAAATCAGAATAAATTTGAACCCTCATTATCCTCTCCAATAATAATAGTAATATCGCCTACCAACTCTCTATCAACTCGGGATAATTTAAAACCAAATATGCGATTGAGTCTTTCAACGGTGTATGTTTTCTCTCCATTGTATAAAATTTCAGACTTTTTGCGCGGAATATTCTCTGTTGAGATTTGAACAACTTTTCCCCCCATATTTTTAACAAATCTTCCAACTTGTAAGCCTAAACCACTCACAGAAGTTGTGTTAATAATTACAACTGACTGATTTTCCTTTTCCAATCTCTGGTCAAAAAAAAGATTACCTAAAATTTTGTCTGCAGCATCGCGATCAAGCGCGGTTGATATTTCTCGAATTTCAACATTTTTTGAGGAAACTGTCTTTGAAGCCCAAAATAACCTTAGAGTATCTATAATGGTAAGATCAGTTTTTATATTTCCGAAATTTAAAAAAAATGTTGATGTTAAACCTGATACGTCATTGTTAAAATCTAAGAATTCTGCCTCTACAAATCCATCTATAGGCAAAGCCAAAAACACACTGGCGTTCAACTTTTTTATCTCCCCATTTAAATTCAAGACAGATATGGAGTCAGAGTTGGGAGAAAATGACACAACTTTGAGATTTTTGCTATTAGAAACGCTTATATTAAAGCGGTTGATTCCATCAAACCTGCTCTGCCCCATTATCTGAATCAACTTAAAAATAAAAGAAAATAAAACTATCAAGCAAACAAAAATCACAAATAAAACAGCAATTTTTGTGTTGTGTTTTTCTGCTTTTTGTTTTCTTGTCCTCATTATTTGTGGCTTGTCCGCCGATAATAGGTAAGGCGAATGCTGAAATCAGGCGGGCTTTTTCTTTGTGATGATCTCAGGCATTGTTAAAACTGGAGCACCAAATCCCGAAGAAGATGCTTCTTTGGCTTCGCCTTTTTTCTTTTTTTTCTTCTCTCCCTTATAAAATCCACCGTAGCTTCCCATATTCTCACCACCTTTTTTAGGATAAAAGTATTATATCTTATCTACTCCACAAATCAAGAATTAAGTTTTTTTAAAAACTGATTAAGCTCTTCTGGCAAAGGAGATTCAAATAGCAACTCTTTCTTGGATGTTGGATGCGCAAAAACTATCATTGACGCATGAAGAAATATTCTCCCGAGAATTTTTCTATCGTTTCTTGATGTTTTACGCCCCCCGTACAATGGATCCGAAAAAATTGGCCTATTTATATATTTCAAATGTACTCTGATCTGATGAGTTCTTCCTGTCTTAGGATACAACTCCAACAATGTCAGCGGCTCTTTCTTTCCATGAGATTCAAATTCCAATTCTTTCAAAAATTTAAGATTGGTTACGGACTCACGTCCTCCGGATAGAACTCCAAATCTTTTTCTATTCCAAGGAAGTCTTCCAACGGGTACATTTATTTCACCCTCTTCAGAATCAATCTTACCGTGTACAAGCGCTGTGTATGTCTTTTTAACAACCCGCTCCCTAAACTGTCTTTGCAGATCTAAAAAGGAATCAGGATTTTTTGCGACCAAAAGAATTCCCGAAGTCTCCTTGTCAAGCCTATGCACTATCCCTGCTCTATTATAAAAATCCAATCCTCCGCCAACTCTGAATTCTGAATTCTGAATTCTGAATTTATTTTCCACCCATTCCTGAACCGTCCTCTCCCCTCCTGTAGTATCTGATTTATTCACAATCATCCCCGAAGGCTTATCCAAAACCAAAATATCACTATCCTGAAAAATAACCCTTGGTTCCATCTGGCGTATCATACCACAACGATTTATAAAGGCTATCGCCTTAATTTATCTACCGCTCTCAAATTTTTTCTAACTTTTGCCAACAACTTCTCCTGTCTGAAAAGAAAAACTGCTGATGTATAAAGGATGAGGATTAAAACCAAGTCCTCAATTCCGAGTCTTAGCTTGTCCCCTTCTCTAACAAGGATATTATCCGCCAAAAAAGTGACAGAAAAAAAGATTAGAAATAAAAACCCAAGAGTTCCGTCTTTGAATCTTGCGCTTGTCATTTTTGGCAAGAGAAATTTAAGAAAAAAACCCAGTTCAATAACATGAATCATAAATAGAGCGACAGACCGCTGTGAAAAAACATCTCCCGAGAATCCAAAATAGCCCAAGATTCCAAATGGCAGGCTGCACAAAGCAGATATAGAAAATATGTCAAAAAGCCGTCCGGTCGGAAGCTTCTTAAACCTTGATAGCATCAGCAAAAACAACGCTGCTCCTCCCACTCCACCCACAAGAGATAGCCCTGGAAAATATGGGAAAAGAAAAAATACAAATGGGTTCAGAAAACTAAAGCTGGGGTTAGATACCGCGTATAAAACCCTGGCGGCAAATAAAGACGCTGCAAGCAAAACAAAAGCGATATTAAAAACATTCTCTGTCGTCACGTCTTTTCGGATCAAAACGAAATCATCACGAGAAAGAAGATATACAGGAAAAAGGAAGATAAAAAAACACGCAAAAACAACCAAAATAAAAAATTGCATACGTTTTTCAGGTAAAAACAGAAATAAAAATACTCAAAGCTATCATCAAGACTCCTGAAACAGCCACAACCGTTCCCACACCAAAAAGGTCAGCAAACCCTCCGGCAAGAACTACCGGAAGAAAAGACACTGTCCCGCTTGTAGCATTTAAAAGACCATAAATTCTTCCCCTCAAATTCTCACTTGTCTCAACCTGAATAGTAGCATGACCGGAGATAAAAACCAAAGATACGGCAAATCCAACCAGCATAGATAAGACAAACGTTGTGGGAAGAGCCGATGCTATATTTCGAACATGCGGGAAGATTAGAAATATTATTCCCGAAAGCACAAATCCAATTGCTGAGAGCCACTTAAATTCCAATCTCTTGCCAATTCCTCCAAGAAAAAAACTGCCCGCACCCACTCCCAAAACAGCAGGCGCTATAACAAGAAGAGAAAGGTTCTCGATCTGGACATTAAGAACAGTCGAGACATATCCGGGTCCTAAAACGGCAAATATAAAAATTATCGCCTGGGCAATTGTCAAAACCACAAACGCTCGCACAACTTTTGAAGCTTTTTTTATAAAGGGCAGGATTTCGTTTAGTTCCTTAAAAAAAGAAACATTCGAATCTTTTAATCTAACAGAAGGATAGGAAGGTTTTAAAAGAAAAATAAAAAAAGTTCCGAGCAAAAAAAGGGAAGCAATGTACATTATAGTATATTCTCTTCCCCACAAAAGCAAAAAAGGTCCCGCAAGAATATATCCCAAAAACATACTTACGTATGTAGCCATATACAAAATTGAGTTTGCTGATATTATGAGATTTTTTGGAACTAGGTTTGGAACTATAGCGGAGGATGCTGGAAGAAAAAACTGAGTCACAATTGCTACAAAAAACGTAATAACATAAATAAATCCAACATGAAGATCGGCAATCATAAGGGGCAGGATCAATATTCCCCGAATCAGATTGGCAAAAAATAAAATCTTTCTTTTATCCCATCTGTCAACTTGAACTCCAGAGATAACACTAAGCAAAACCGCGGGAATCGTAAAAGAAAGAATTAGACCAGAGACAGAAACACTTGATCTAGTCAAGCCAAAAACTATAAGAATCAAAACAAAGTTCTGCATATTAAACGCTAGCTGGGAGAAAAACTGGGAGACAATCATAAGAAGAAAAGGTCTAACGCGGATAACTTGAAGAATATCATTACCGATAATTGCCTTTTTGACAACCTCCATCTTTTACGCCTTCTCCGTATATTCACCTGTCCTGGTGTCTATACGGACAGTATCTCCAGCATCCACGAAAAGTGGAACCTTTGTTTTGAGTCCATTTTCTAAGACCGCGTCCTTAAAGATATTGGTTGCGGAATTTCCTCTCACCCCTGGTCCCGTTTCTGCTACTTTAAGATCAATTTTGGGAGGAAGATTGAGAAAAAGCGCCTCGTCTTCCAAAAAACTTATTGAAAACCTCTCGCCCTCTTTCAAAAATTCATGTCCAGCAAGCGTTTTTAAGGAAAAATCAAGCTGTTCATATATCTGTGGGTCCATAAAATAAGCTTTATCATCATCTATGTAAAGAAACTGAAGATCTTTCTTGGAAATTTGAACACTGTTTACCTTCGCTCCGTTTATAAAGCTTTTTTCTGTTATCGCGCCGCTTCTTAGATTCCGCAGTTTAACTCTAATATTGGCGCTTCCCCTCCCCATCTTGATGTGATCGTAAGAAAGTACTTGGAAGATTTGCCCCTCGTCTTCAAAAACCGTACCGTTTCTAAGGTCTGCGACACTAACCATAGACCTTTATCTTATCAGTTTTGTTCTTTTTACACCAGTCTCTGATAGTCTTTTTGTCACGCGAAAGCCAGAGAGCATTTGAGTAAATCTGTTCTACCGCCTGAGCAATTGATCTTTGTGCCTCAGGAAGCGGATGTTTTTTTACAAAAGAAGTAATATCCTTGGCATCTGAAACTTTTGTAAAATCCGAAGCAGAAGTAAAAACTCTGGAAAAATAATGTCCGCCCGCGTACCGATCTTTGAAAAACTGCCAATGTTTTTTCACAAACTCCCAAGCAATATACCTGCCTTGTGGATTTGACCACACAGATGCAACTATCTGGAGAGTGTTTTGATATCGAACATGCTTGGAAATCGCGAAATCCAAAGTTTTTGCCAGTAAATTATCTTCTGTAAACCTTCCCATTGATATTCCAATTCTATCTCTCTCTTGCTGATTTTCTTCTTTTTTATACATAAAAATAAGTTTGTCAAATTCTTTCTGGTCCCCATTTTCAGCAACCAATTGGTAAACAGCACCTCTTAGATCAGGATCGATCTTGTTGTTTTTAATTGTCGCGAAGAGTTCCTGTGCTTTAATAATCGTCTCTTTATCTCCATATGACCCCAGTTTATGTAACGCAACTCCTCGCAATAACCCGTCTGTATACTTCTCTCCACTTTTTTTCGCCCAACCTAAAGAATGCGCAATTTTTCGGTATACTTGCCCCAACCTTCTTTTATAATCCCCATAAAAAGACTCAAGCGCCAAAAGGCTATCTAATTGATTTATATGCCTGGTGATTTCCAACCAAACTGTGTAATCTTTTTCGTCTTTATAAGACTCTACCAAATCAAGAGCAAGTGATGTCGGACTGCCGCCTGATTGCGCGAGAGCAAAGGTGTCCCTAAGTAGCCCAAGCCTATCCGAAGGTTCAAGTTTTTTACCGCTAATCCCCTTCTCTAACTGTCTTAAGTAGTTTTTTGGGTAATCTATTCGGACAAAACTCGTCTCGCCTTTATTTAGCTTGGCAAAGTTTTTCGGCTTGGCTATCGAGATAAATTTTTTATCCATCAGAATTTGTTTCTTGCCTATTCTAAGGGGAATTGACCAAACTGTTTTGTTGTCATGGCTTTCTCTTTTTGAAATTGGGCTTGAGAAAAATCTGTCTTGTCTAATCTTCAACGTTGTCTTACTCTCTGAAACAGCAACAACAGGATGACCTGCTTTTGAAGTCCAATTTTTCATTATCTTTCCAACCGGCTTTTTAGAAACTTTCTCCAAAGATGCCCACAAATCCTCGGTCTGTGCGTTTGAATAAGCATGGGTTTTTAAATAATGCTGCAAGCCTTTTTGAAAATCGCGCGCCCCTAGGTATTTGTGGAGCATTCGCAGAATCGATGCGCCTTTGGAATACGAAACTTTGTCAAAAATCTCACTAATCTGCGCTGGATGGCCCACCTCTACTTCGATAGGATGCGTGTTGTTTAATGCGTCAAGGTGAAGAGCCGTACCCATTTCGCTTGATACAAATTGCGTCCAGATATCCCAATCTGGAAATATATGATCTATTGCCAGATATTCGATAAAAGAGGCAAATCCTTCATTTAACCACAAATGAGTCCACCACTCCATTGTTACCAAATTCCCAAACCACTGATGCGCCAATTCATGGGCAATAACCAAAGCCACCCATTGCCTGTTGGCAACCGACGACTTCTCCTCATCAACCAAAATAGTCGATTCCCTATAAGTAACCGCTCCCCAATTCTCCATAGCTCCCGCGCTAAAGTCGGGAATGGCAATCATATCCAAAACCGCCAAAGGATATGGAATTTTAAAATAATCATGGTAAAACTCCATAGATTTTATCCCGACATGAAGCGCAAATTTTGCCTGCTCTTTTTTCCCGGGAGTTGTAAATACTCTAACGAGAACTCCATCCCTGGTCTTGCCTTCGATATGCTCAAACTCTCCCACTATAAAAGCCAAAAGGTATGTTGACATTTTTGGCGTTGGCTCAAACTCTACAATTTTGTAGCCTGATTCGTGCTCTGAAACTTCTGACTCAATGGTATTTGAAATTGCTACGGTATGACTGGGTATCATAAGGGTAACGTCAAAAATTGCTTTTTGTGATGGCTCATCAAAAGACGGAAAAGCCCGTCTCGCATCTGTTGATTCAAACTGGGTTGTCGCCAGATGTTTTATCTTCCCATCAACTGTATACGCGCTTCTATAAAATCCCCGCATTTTGTCGTTTAGTTTACCGCTAAACTTGAGTTTTAGCTCGCCTTTTCCTTTCTGTAGTTTTTTGGGGAATGTAAATACAGCTGTTTCGGCATCTTTATTATAAGAAATTTTTCCTGCCCAAACTTCCTTTTTGCCATGAAAAAACTCAGCGCTTTGAATATCAAGCTCTGCGGCATGAAGATTAATAATATTATCAGATTTGTCTAAAGCTAATTGAATTGACTCCTCACCCCAGAAAGAAAAGTTTTCAAAGTTTGGCCTCAAGATTATTTTGTAGCGAAGCGGCTTTATGTGAGCAGGCAGACGATGACTATTTTTTTGCTTTTTTGCCATAATTTTCTTGAAAGAAGACAGATGAAAGTATATAATAAGAGTTGTAAAAACGCAATTTTAAAATAAGAAACTGGCGCGGTGATGGAACGGTAGACATGCAAGTCTCAAAAACTTGTGAAGGTAAACTTCATGAGAGTTCGAATCTCTCCCGCGCCACTAAAATGTGTTCGCTTTTAAAAAGCCGGGGAGGCAACGAAATTTTCTAGCACTTCGATTCTTTTTTTCATATCTTTTATCATTTCGTCCGAGATACTTGGGGATTCTGACAGGCTTCTTACAAAACCGCTATCCATTGCCTCTTCTATTTCTCGAATTTCCCAAATATGCATTTGGGGATCAAAGCTTTCATTATACCTCTGCGTAGACGTTTCTTTTAGCGCTGGGTATTTATTGATTACTCTGCTATAAATAGTTGAAAAATGCTGAGCTATGTCTCTTTGATCTCCTGAAATCTCTAAGTTCATTGGCAATCCTTTTGCTTTAGAAAAAAGTTGGAAAGACCTCTCATTTTTTTCAGTTACTTCCTGTTGTTTTTTCGCCCTTTCTTGCTCTTCAGGGGATAATGTGGGAGCAATAGACGTTTCTGGAGATGTCGATGACAACATTATTTTTTCAGCTTTATTTCTTTTTAGAATTTCATCACTCGGTTTACTTATTGATTCTGCGATGTCAGACATATTTGAATTATCCGCTATTGCTGAAATAACTTCTGTAATTCCGCTTATAACGTCACTGTTGTACTGAATTTTGTCCTGATACAATAAACCATATTTGAACATCTCAGCATAAATCTCACGACAAGCGGCCTCCATTCTTTGCTGATATTCTTCTTTTAAGTCGCCTTCAAATCTAATTTCACCACATCTAAGAAGTGCTATCAATCTCTCTCCAATTTCTTTACAAACTGCCTTGTTGTATTTTATATTATTAGAGTTTTCCCCTATTTCCCTAGCAATCCTATCGACTTCGTTTCTAACTTCTGTTATATTTTTGTCATCAACAATTGATGTCTTTTGGTCACCAACCATAAAACGCCCAACCATTTCTCCTACAGACCTTTTTACCATGGGCAGCATCAAATCTCTTGAATGATTGAGAAATTGGTCTGGAACAGAAAAAGCTTGCGATAAAGCTCTCCATTTCCCGTGTTCCACACGAACTAGTATTTCCGAAGGATAACTAGCTCCAACCGCAGGATCAGATCCATACCCACAAGCTTCATGTAATGCGTAGTCTGTAAACTCCTTTTCCAAAGGGATACTGTGCGCAGAATCGGATATATTGCAAAATCGACTACCTCCATCAAAACTCATCCCATAAGGATGCTGAGGATGTGGTTTAGACCCTTTAACAATACGGGTAGCGTTGTTCCCGAATACTATTTGAATTACCTCAAAAGTTCTCATGGAATAGGATTTATTTTTTTCTGGCAGAGCGTCGACATAATCAGCTGGGCTGCCTGACCACTGCTCTTGTTTTCGTAAACCAGGCTGAATCTCATCCGGCAGTCCCTCCAATCCAAGGGATTCACGAAAAGAGGTGATTTCCGATAGCATCTTTGCTTCTTCCTCAGGTAAACCAATCAGCTCACCTTTCTCTGTAGCCCAATCTATTTTCATGCCAACCAGTGCTGATCCGCCAATACAAAGCGCAAGCTTAATGAAGTCTCTTCTGGATATGCCATTTTGCCGTTGCTCAATCATATATTCAACTTTTTCTTCTCCGTCTCTCCAGCCAATGCAGAGACCTTCTGCTTATTCTTATCAGAAGATAAGGGGACAAATGCAGCCTAGGCAATCCCAAATGCGAAGACTCTTGCGAATCTGCTTCTTTTTGTCTTTTCAAAAGAAAAGTAAGAATTGGAGGTGTTAATAGAGTTGAGAAAATTACCATAACTACTATAACAGAGAAGACTTCATCGGATACAACACCAAGGCCTCTTCCTATTGTAGCAAATATCAAGCCTACCTCTCCTCTGGGGATCATGCCAAAGCCAACAATGAGTTTGTTGGCGGATCCCGCGGCAAGTCCTGCAACAAGCTTTCCTAAAAACGCCACCACAGTAATCCCCAATGCTGTTAATAAAATCGAAGGATTAAACATCGTATCAAGTCTCACGCTCATCCCCGTCATCACGAAAAATATTGGCACTAGCAAAAAAGCCACCGGCTCTATCAAATCTTCAATATGTCTGTAGGAATATCTTTCAACAGCCTGGAAAATTTTCTCACGTGTCTTGGAATTGACCCCTTTTACAGCACTTCTTATATCCCTTACAATCTGAGGATCTCTAAAGAATCGAAAGTGTACTGGATCCAAAACCAAACCAGCCGCAAACGCTCCGACAATAGGAGCAAGTCCTATCATCTGAGCAGCAAACGCCGCAAATAATCCAATACTGATTGCCAAACTAAATTTCATCCCAACCCCTGTATTGATCTTTGAAAATAATTTCCCAAGCCGTGGCGCGAAGATTTGTCCCAAAATAATTGATCCTGCTAGAAAAAGAAAAGACTTTGCTGTTATTAATCCTATTGTTGCCGGACTGACAGATCCAGACGTCGCTATTGCCGAAACAACAGCAAGAATAATAAGACCAAAAACATCATCGATTACAGCCGCCCCCAAGACAATCTGAGCCTCAGGACTCCTAAGCTTACCGAGGTCTTTAAATACTCTTGCAGTTATACCAACTGACGTAGCTGTCAAGGCAGCGCCCAAGAAAAGATAAGCATTGGGATCAAGATTAGGAAGAAGCAAAGGACCCACTATATAAGTGCCCAGTACAAAAGGCACGACAACTCCAATGCACGCGACCAGCAAAGCAGGAATTCCTACCCTGCGCATATCTTTGATATTGGACTCCAAACCTATTTGGAAAAGCAGGATTACCACTCCAAGTTCCGCGAGAAATAATATAATAGAATCTGTCTTGACTTGCTCAAAAAAATTGATCCCTAAAATAGCCAGATTCCCCAGGATTACACCTGCAACAAGCTCACCAAGAACGGAGGGTTGTCCAAATTTCTCCACAAGACTTGCCGCCTTTGCCACCAAAAGCAAAATCGCTATCCATAGAAATGTAACTGCCGCGCTCCCATGAGAAGCTTCTTCTGCCCCGGAAGCTAACACGTCGCCTGCTAAGCCAAAAAATAACCCTCCAACTAGAAGGGTGCTTACTATCATCTTGAAACTACTCCTCTCTTTTCTTTTCTACATCATAGAATTTTAATCTATCTCCTCTAAAAAGCAAGTCTATTTCCCCTGTCGGTCCATTTCTATGCTTGGCAATTAAAAGCTTTGTGACCATATTAACTCCCATTTCTGCGTCAGGACGATACAAAAACATAACTACGTCCGCGTCCTGTTCTATAGCTCCCGATTCTCTCAGATCGGCAAGCTGGGGCTTCCTATCTCCTCCTCTGTGTTCAACAGCTCGAGAAAGCTGAGACACAGCCAGAATCGGAATCTTAAGTTCTCTTGCCAGGTTTTTAAGAGACTGAGAGACTATTGAAACTTCCTGCACCCGATTGTCATATCTTCTTCCCGGATCAACTAACTGTAAATAATCAACCAAAAACAAAGATATATTTTTTTCAAGTTGTAGTCTTCTTGCTTTGGTGCGCATTTCAGAAACCGAAATTCCAGGAGTATCGTCTATATAGATGGGCGCTTCTGCCAATTCTCCCATCGCGTTTGAAAGTTTTGTAAAGTCTGTTTCAGATAGCCTGCCCGTTTTTATTTTCCACGCGTCAACGTCTGATCGACCAATCAAAAATCTATCAACCAACTCTTCTTTGCTCATTTCCAAAGAAAATATACCAACAGACAACTTGTCATTCACAGCTATGTTTTGCGCGATATTTACTATCATTGCTGTTTTTCCTTGCCCTGGACGCGCTGCCAAGATAAGAAGGTTTGAGCTTTGCATTCCGGAAAGAGTATTATCAAGATCTGTAAAGCCAGTTTTTACTCCGCGAAGACCTACTCCTTTCTTGTGGAGCTCGTCTATTCGATCAAAACTTTCTGCCAAAGTCTCTTTAAGAGGAACAAAGTTCTTCTGTAAATTTTTTTGAGAAATAGCGAATATCTTGCTTTCCGCTTTATTTAAAACTTCCTCTACGTCTTTTTCATCCGAGAACGCGGATTCCACAATCTCTGACCCCGCGGAAATAAGAGCTCTTTTGGTTGATGCCTCTTTGATTATCCCGGCATAGTGTTCGATATTGGCGGCTGTGGGTACCGTATTGACCAAATCAGCAAGATAAGAAGGTTCTATCTTCTGATATGTTTTGTTTTTTTTAAGATTTGATTTTACCGTCAGAATATCGATGGGCTTTCCTTCTTCATACAGAGAAAGCATCGTACTAAAAATAGCGCCGTTTATAGAACTGTAAAAATCGTTCTCGGATAAAATTCCCGAAGCAACACTTATGGCGTCCTTTTCAATAAGAATCGCGCCCAACACGCTTGCTTCAGCTTCCTCATTGTGCGGTGGAATTTTTAAAGCTGCCATAATCTACCCAAGCATTACTACTTCCATCTCAAGTGGCAATTTGTCTTTTAATATTGTAGTTTTTTTAGTAGGAATTATGTTTTCTTTACCCAAAGCTCTCACTCCATCTTCTTTGCTGCTGCCATAAAGTATAGAAACTTTCGGCTCAAGTTTGGTTATTATTGAAGGCTCCAATTGACTATCCACGTTCAATATCGCTACTTGAGGCGATGTACTGACTTCTTCTTTAAGTTTTGAAAGCTCTTGAGTTTTACCCAAAAAAACACTTAATCCATCTCCAATTATATTATAAATAAATCCCGCGTTTGACCTGACTCCTTCGATTTTAACTCCCCCTACCTCATATTCCCCTGCTCCTTTTACAATCAGCCGATAATCAGTTACCCTAGATAAATCAAGATTTCCCGAAGGGTCAAGAAAAACAACCGCGTCCGCGCTTGTTTTAGAGCCTTGCCCTCCCGGATCTATTACTAAAGCTGCATGTCTGAAACGGATTCTTATAGAAGAGCCCTCAAGAATATTTACATCCACGGTATCTAACATCCTATCATAGCAATCTTTTCTTGACAAGAGCATGTTTTTGCCCTAAACTTGGGTACGATGAAAACGGAAAGAGTCTTGCTCTCTGTACTGGCTGTTGTTCTTGGGCTACTTGTCGCAGGAATTGTTTTTTTTCTTTATGAAAATACAAGAAATACTCCCCAGGAAGAAGCAAAAATAATTTCCCCGGCTTCTCCAACTCCCCCATCAAAATCTTCGGTTTTTCTAACGGTTGACAAACCCAAAGATGAAGAAGTGGTTGAAGAAAAAGTTATTGACATTTCAGGAAAAACCACCGCTGACGCAATAGTTATTGTCCTAACTAACAACGACGAACAAGTCCTAACTCCAACAGGCAATGGAGATTTTTCAACCACAACCACCCTTGAAGAAAATCAAAATTTCATAGAAACAACAGCGATCGCGCCAAACGGCGAGAGCGTTCATGTTCTGAGGGTTGTAACATATTCAACAGAAGAGTTTTAATGCTATGAAAATAATAATTTTATTATTAATAATGTTTCATATTTCATACTTCATATTTCATGCTTCAATTGCTGGTGCTCAAACTCCAACTAAAACTTCTGATATTGGAGATATCAAAGACCAGCTTATCGAGACCATCGCGTCCCGAGTCGCCCAACTCAATCTGGTTGAAAAACGTTCAGTTGTCGGGACGGTAACCGAGGCTTCAAATACACAAATCACTCTCTCTGACATCCAAAACAATACCCGATTTATTGATGTTGACGAGCTGACAAAATTTTCATCTCAGGATGAAGACTCTTTTGGAATCTCAGACATTACAAACGGTACGACAATGTCTGCATTGGGCTTGTACAACAAAGATTCAAGAAGACTTTTGGCGAGATTTGTTGATGTGGTAACGCTGCCGATGTATATACATGGAGAGGCTGCTAATATCGACAAAACAAATCGTGTTTTTGATGTAATCCAAAAAAATGGAGAGACAGCAAAGATCGACTTTTTGAATTCCACCTCAATTCGCTCCTATACAAAGACTGAGGATTTAACAAGATCGCAATTTTCAGCCATTCAAGAGGGTCAGCGTATTATCGTGACTGGTTCGCCTGATGAGGATAATGAAGAACTTATTACAGCAGAAAGAATAATTCTCTTCCCCGAAATCCCTAGCACCATCAGGATCAACAGTGAAGCTGCATCCTCCGCAACTCAAAGCGCTATAGAAAATTAGTTATGAATAGTCGCCTATCCCAACTCAGAAGTCTAATGACTAAACGAAATCTAGATGCCGCTCTAATTTCTTCTGTCCCCAACATTACCTATCTAACTGGTTTCTCTCACTTCTCCAAAGACGAACGCGAAGCATTCCTTTTTATTACAAAGGCTAAACAATACATTCTAACCGACGGACGGTACTCAGAAGCAGTGGTAAATAAAATTAATGACTTCGAGCTTATTGAGATATCCACGAAACTTTCTTTGGAAAAAGCTCTAAAACTTCTGGTGGAAAAACACGATGCAAAAAAAGTAGGCATCGACCATTACAGTATCACTCTTGCCGAACACAAAAAGCTGTCGAGTTGCTTTAAAGCATTAAAACATTTCAGTATTGAAAGTCTAAGAATTATAAAAGATTCAAGCGAAATCACAGCCATTGAGAAGGCGTGCAGACTTGGTGATAAAACATTCAAACGCATACTGGGCAAAGTAAAAGAAGGAATAACTGAAAAAGAGTTGGCTTTTGAAATAGAATTTTTTATCAAAAAATCTGGGGCCGATATTTCCTTCCCACCTATTGTTGCCTTTGGAAAAAACTCATCGATTCCCCACCATAAATCGGCAGATAAAAAGCTTGAAAAAAACTCGATTGTACTTTTGGATTTTGGAGTGAGATTAAACAATTACTGCTCAGACATGACCAGAACAGTATTCTTTGGCTCCGCAAACGCGAAGTTTAAGAAAATGTACCAAACAGTTCTCGACGCCCAACAAAAAGCAATAAAAGCGCTCACCTCGGATGGTGGTCCTGAGCGAAGTCGAATGGACTCCTCCGAGGTGGATCGGGTTGCTCGATCATACATAACTTCTAAGGGCTTCCCATCCATCCCCCACTCCCTCGGCCACGGAATCGGACTTGATGTCCACGAATCCCCCAGGCTTTCCCCAAAATCCAAAGACATACTAAAACCCGGAATGGTATTTTCTATAGAACCTGGAATTTACCTGCCCGGATATGGCGGGGTAAGAATTGAAGACGTAGTAGCTATAGAAAAATCAGGACCTCGCGCCCTTACCAAATCCCCAAAAGAGCTAATTGAAGTTAAATAAATTCAGTCCTGTTAATCATTGGAAGCAAAGTGAATAAGTTGTATAATACAAATATGATCAAACCGCAGACCCTCAAAGGTTTTCGAGATTTTCTACCTGTAGAAGCGAGGAAAAGACAGTATGTTATAGACACCCTAAAATCGGTGTTTGAGTCGTATGGTTTTGAGCCACTCGAAACACCTGCGCTTGAATATGAAGAGATTTTAACAGGCAAATACGGTGATGAGGGAGATAAATTGATGTACAGATTTACAGATCGAGGCGATCGTAAGGTCGCTTTGAGATACGACCAGACCGTCCCCCTCGCCCGAGTTGTGGCACAATATGGAGACAAACTTCCCATGCCGTTCAAACGCTACCAAATCCAAAACGTCTGGCGCGCGGACAACACGCAAAAAGGCCGCTATAGGGAGTTCCTGCAATGCGATACGGATATTGTCGGGACAGACTCCCCTCTTGCGGATGCTGAAATAATCGCGCTTGCGATAAAATCTTTGGAAAACCTAGGGTTTGTAAATTTTAAAATTCTTGTAAATGATAGAGAAAATCTCAATTTTGCAAACAAAAGCATTAAGCTTTCTCAAGACCAAAATATCAAAGCTATGATCGCGGTTGATAAGTTAAAAAAGATAGGAAAAGAGGCAGTAATTAAAGAGCTTGAAAAATCCGGATTTTCCAACGAAGAATCCTTGCTCATCTTAAAAACAGTTAAAGAATCTATGCCCACAAAAAAACTTAATGAAATATTTATTAAACTTGAAGATTTAAGCATTAGTTCTTCGAAATATGAATTCTCCCCCACCCTTGCACGAGGACTTAACTATTACACTGGATTAATAATCGAAATTGAAGTTCCGCAATACTCAGCAGGCTCTCTTGGCGGAGGCGGAAGATATGATAATCTAATTGGTTTATTCGCCAATAAACAGATCCCCGCAGTCGGGTTTGCTTTTGGGTTTGACAGGCTGATGGAGGCGATGGATGAATTAAAACTGTTCCCTACCGATATTCTTTCATCATCTACCAAGGTTTTGGTAACGGTGTTTAATAACGATCTTCTGGAAAAATCAATAGAAATTTGTTCTCGACTTCGCTCGAACAATATCAGCGTCGAATTATACCTGGATGAAAATGCAAGCCTTGAGAAACAGCTAAAATACGCGGACAAAAAAGGAATCCCCTATGCAATAATCATCGGCCCCGATGAAGCATCAAAAAATATGGTGACAATTCGAAATATGAAAACAAGAGAACAAAAAACTATATCTTTGGATGAGGTCTTATCCGTCTTCCCTTCCCCCTAGTCCGGCGGGGTAGTTTTTTAGAAGCAGGAGGAAGGCTTTGTTCGTTTTCCACTCTATCTTTATTAATTTGTCTCCTTTCGGCCTCGAAAGTATCACCTGCCGAAATGATAGGATGATCACCATCAGAAAAACTATTTACTCCTAAATCTCTCTCCACAAATTCCAAATTACTATTATCCCTTCTTTCTGTCATTTTAGATTAATATTTTAATTATAGATTATATCCTCCCCCAACGCTATCGAGTGAAAACTTCCTTTAATAAAATGTATTATTTTTAATACCTGTTATGAAGAATTTCTAAGTCTGTCATCTTCTCTTCTGTTACGAAGCACAGGTGTATCAAGAATCAATTTTCCATCTTCCGAAACCCCTACAGCCAGACGATTTCTTAATCCATAATTATCTTCTCTATACAAATAACCCTGATCATCAACCTTGTATCCCAAACTATCCTCAGAATCAGATTTAGACACCATATCCTCAAGATCAGCAAGTATCAAGCTCTCTTCTGTCTCTTCTTCTGACTCATTATGGTGAAATACCTTATCTCTTAATTCATTATAAACACTAATTAATCTACCATCATTTTTACTTAAATCTTTTCTTGCGCCAATTAATCCTTCTAGAATGACGTGCTGAGGAAAAGTGGGCATATTGCTTAACTTGTTCATCCTAAAAATTTCAGAAAGCCTTCTGTAGTTGGATAAATTCTCTTCGATCATCCCCATTCCTACAATCTCCTGAGCAAATCTAACTGTTGGATCAGATGAATCTATTCCTTCAAGTTTTGAAATCTCCACAGAATCAGCAACTGTTGCTCCGCGATTTAAAAGTAGGGCTACCTTATGCAATGATCCTTCGGGACTATTGTTTTTCATTGTATCGATCACTTCCATCCACCCCGCTCTACCATTTGGAACCTGAGTTTCTCCTTTTTCGAGTAAATGCTTGGCAACAACCCAACTAATAACTCTTTCTTTGAAGATATTGTCACCGGTTGAAAAATCATTTTTACTTCCTCTGTTTTCAACCTGAGCTAACTGCTTAGGAATTTCTCCACTCTTTCGTAAATCTCTTATTGTTTGCAAAACTGTAGAATAAGAAATAATTTTCTTATGATCTATAGCAACAGCAAGCTCTATCTCCCTAGTCATCATTCCCATAGCCACATATGGCATAATGAGACTGAGTACCTTCCCACCATCTCCTGTTTCCTGAATAGGTTGTTTTAGACCTGAACTGCCATTTTCTTTCATTATTTAAAATCAAATTTTACCAAAGCGCAAAAACAATTGCAATTTGACCTTAAGACTGTTAAAATAATAATCAATGAAAGCAAGCATACACCCAAAATTTTACGATAACGCGACTGTAACCTGCGCATGCGGGAATGTATTTAATGTTGGTTCAACACAGGAATCGATCAGAGTTGAACTGTGCTACAAATGCCACCCTTTCTACACTGGTGAGCAGAGATTTGTTGACACAGCCTCAAGAATAGAAAAATTTGAGAAAAAACAACAGGTTGCGAAACAATATAAAACCAGAGTTGTTAAGAAACAAGAAGAACAAAAAAGAAAAGATACCGCGCCCAAGACTCTCCGAGAAATGCTGCAAGCACTACGATAAAGAGACATTGTCCCATTGTATCCATCAAATTAATATGACTGACTACCGACAAATAAAAATCCAGGAGCTTGAAAATAAAATAAATGAGACCAAAATACTCCTTGAGGATCCTTCGCTATCGGATTTAGCAAAACAGGAAATTTCAGCTCTTGAAGAACAAAAAAAGGCGCTTGAAGAAAGTTTGGCAGAGTCCAAATCAACATCGCAGGATGACCTTGACTCCCGGAATGTGATTTTGGAAATTAAAGGCGCCGCGGGAGGAGATGAGGCAAAAATCTGGGCAGATGAACTTCTTCGTATGTATGCTCGTTTTACAAACATCAGAGGGTATAAGATAGAACAAATAGATGAGGATGTCGTCAAAATATCAGGAAAAAATGCGTTTGGAAATTTTAAATACGAAGCAGGCGTACATAGGGTCCAAAGAATCCCCGAGACTGAAAAACGCGGCAGAATACATACCTCAACCGCAACTGTTTCGGTGCTTCCCGAGCTTGAAGATATTGATCTTCATATAAATCCTGATGATGTCGATTTTGAAGCGTTTAGAGCCGGTGGGCATGGCGGACAGAACGTTAATAAAGTCTCAACCGCGGTGAGATTAAAACACAAACCAACAGGCATTGTGGTAACTTCCCAAACCGAAAGATTTCAAGCTCAGAACAGAGAAATTGCTTTTGAAATTCTTCGCTCCAAACTCTGGGAGGCAGAGGTTGAAAAACAGCACAAAGAAATATCGTCTATCAAATCAACGCAGGTCGGACGAGGACAACGTGCTGAAAAAATTAGAACTTATAACTTTCCCCAAGACAGGCTAACAGATCACAGGATTAATAAAAGCTGGCACAATTTGGAAAGTATTTTGGACGGAAATATTGACGAGGTCATAAATGACACAAAAAATCTCATTTCATAACCGTATCTCCAATATCGTATAATAAGATTCTGACTGGGCCATTATTCTTCAAGCGAGCATCGCAAAGCGGGGCAAGTCGAGAAGTCCCAGCCATAATAGGATTATGTGGTTTTATCAAGTATTGACGGTTTTACTTATTTCCTCTATCCCCTTTTTCGAAAAACAGTTTGTCTACTATGATAATCCTCCGCTTGTTGTTACTACAATACAATTTTTCAGCATCATCCTTCTTCCAATTTTTATCAAATTACTTTTTTTAGATATCAAAAGTAGATTTGCTCCAACTTTTTTCTTCATAGCGCTTCTTATTCCCCTTGCCATATCAACGATCTATTCAATAAATGTGACCCACAGCGGTATTATCCTCAGCCTGTTCGCTTCATATTTTGTTATCTTTGTAAGCACTAAGACAATATTCTCAACATTTAGAAGCAAAGAAATTCTAGTGTTAACTTTTATACTTATCTCTTCGATTCTGTCTGCAATTTCTCTTTACAACACTCTTATTCTTCAGGAGATAAATAAAGATCATGTAAATTTTTTTGGGATTTTTTACGGACACAATCACCTCTCCGCACTTCTTGTCTTCTCTATTCCCCTGTCCTTATATTTTCTCAAATCTTACTGGAACAACAAACGAATTCGAATCTTGTCAATTATCATATGTACTCTGTTAATTATTAGCTTACTATTTACCTTAAGTATTGGGGCAATGCTTTCACTAGGCATATCTTTTGTTTTGGGATCATTTTTGTTTGGAAAAAACCTAATCCCCAAAAAAGTTTTTTATGGAATGTTTATTTTTCTTACATTTTTTGCTTTGCTAACTTTGCTTTATTTCTCTCAAAGCAAAGGAATTGATTCTCTTGATTTTAAAAAAAATCCTCTAATTCATGCATCCCACCGTCTTATATTTTGGCAGAGAGCATATGATAATTTTCTAGAGAAACCCCTAACAGGACATGGTCTTGATACATATGGGCTTGTAAAAGTTAACGATCAAACGCCTCCACACAGCTCCAACGCTCATAATTTCTTTGTTCAAACACTAAGCGATGCGGGAATATTTGGGTTTTTTGCAGTAATTATGCTTGTAGCCTCTATTTTTAAAAAAGGCTATGATATTACCAAAAAAAATCTATCCAAGAAAAAAAGCCTGTTTTTTATATCACTTTTTATAGCTATATTATCATCAGTATTATTTGCCGCTATAGATTTTGATTGGTATCTTCCGACTGTTTCCATATATTTTTGGGTATTTGCCGGTTTTTTAACAAGCTATGTTAAATGAAAAATCAATTTATAAGTCTGCTTTTTGGTCTGCAATAGGTACCGTTTTTGATAGACTGACATCTCTTGTTTTGGTTATTTTTATTGCTCCTCTTGGTCCAGCAAATCTAGGAATTTTTCACTTAAGTCTTCGTGTTCTTTACGGTATTGTTAAACTATTGAAGGTTCGACGCACAGCTAAACTTCGTGATTTTATCCAAGATCCAAAAAGCCTTAAATTTGAAAAGACTGCTGCTTTTTATTTGAAAGCGTATTTTTATCTAGGATCGGTTGTAGGTATTTTTTTCTTTTTTTTAATTATATTTTTTGCCCCTCTTAAATCTTTTGCGTTTCTTGCCCTTGCCTTTCCTTTTGTATTTATCAACTCCTATATGCTACTTCTTTTACAACTTATGCAAAGGTTTAAAAAAGTTTTTATTATTCAGGCTGTTTTTGTTTTCGTCTTTCAAGCTTTATACATATTAATTTTTATCAAAATTCTCAATTTTGGTATAGCAGCTGCTTTTGCAGGACAGCTTTTTATGGCAATTGCCGTGAGCATCATATCGTTTACTTTTGTTTTTGATAGACTTAATCTTTTAGGCTTTTTTCAAAAGATTAATCTCAAAATGTTCATTCGAAAAAAATTGTCTTTTGCAAATGCGTTATACAATACCATTTTTCCTATTCTTGATATACTGCTTGTAACATTGCTGTTTGGATTCTCCGCGTCCGGGCAATACATTGTACTTGCTTCTCTTCCCCTGCTTATCAATAGAATCCCAACTACGCTTTTTGGAATGTTTATTCATGTAGCGGAAATGAAAACATATAAAAATGAGGATATAACTCAAATTTCCAAGTCGGTTTTTAAATGGATACTTATACCAACCATGCCTTTGTTAATTATAATTCTACTCTTCCCTTCAGAAATATTGTCATTCCTATTCCATAAAACTTACATAAAAGACTTAGGCGTTGCTCAAATTCTCGCAATTTCACATTTTGTCTTATCGTTTGGCTGGATGGCGGAAAGAATTTTGATTGCCAAAGACAAAAAAGTCCCTCGCATAGTAAGCAACTACCTTTTCGCGTTCGTGTTTATCTCGCTTTCACTAATTTTAGCGCTTTTCGAATATGGGATCTTTGGAATAGCGCTTGCCTTTCTTATTGCCTCAATGCTTGATGTTTTAACAAAATACATCCTGGTTACAAAGAAAACAAAAGTTTTCTTTATCGGCATGGAGAATGTAAAAATACTGTCAGCAGGCGGCGTGTCCAGTCTTACGGCCAATATTTTTTTCGCCAACAATCCTATTTTGTTTTTGTCTCTCTTCCTCATCATTTATTTTGCTATATTATGGATAACTGGTGTTGTAAGGCTAAAAACTTTTCTTGAGATTAAAAAAATAATATGACGGATAAAATATCTCTTGTTATAATTACCCGCAACCGGGCAAAAATGCTTGAAGTCTGTCTTGAATCATTGACCAAACAATCAATATTACCGGATGAGATAATTGTCGTTGATAACGCTTCAACGGATAATACAAAAGAGGTAATTGCAAGTTATTCTTCGAGTGATACAACTCCAAAACTACCAATTCGTTACATATACGAAAAACGAATCGGTATGCCTTATGCCCAAAACAGAGGCATCAAAGAGGTATCAGGAGATATTATGCTATTTCTGGACGATGACTGCGTTGCAGAAAAGCATTGGACAGAAAATATGATAAAATCCCACAAGAAATATCCAAAAGCCTGGGCCATTCAAGGAAGAACATATAGTATTACCAAAAATAAAACATATGGCTTACTTGCTGAATTCAACAGGTTTATATCGGTGCAAAAACACGCAAAAACCAATCATCCCCTGAGTATGGAAAAATATTTCAGCAAGAATTTTAATGAAGAAATTGAATTTTTAACGATTGACGGAAATAATTTTTCTTTAAAAAGATCTTATCTCAAAAAATACAAACTCCATCTAGATGAAAAATTTTATCGAGGACTGGATACAGATCTAGGAAAACAAATCATTGAAAAAAACGGCTCTATTGTATTGTTTTCTAATACTTGTGTCTTCCACCAAGAAAGAAGCACTCTATATGATTTTCTGGAACAAAGATGGCACACAGGAAGGACCACGGCAAGAATAGAAAAGAAATGGAAATTCCCTTCCCTCAAAACAAATATGATTCAATTCCCCAAAAAAACATTTTATTTTTTTCTATTTTGCAAAATATCAAGTCCGTGGGCTAATCTTCCATTACTTCTATTTATCTTTCTTCTAGACAAACTATATTACCTCAATGGCTACTTTTATGAAAAAAGGCTACTCTCTCTTTCAGAACAATAAACAAAAACTCAATATTTCCAAAAATATACCTCCTCCAAAGCCTTTTGGGCTCCTGTCCTACTCTATAAGCCCATTCCAAACCAAGATCCTGCATCCAATTTGGTGCCCTTTTTCTTTTTCCGGACAGAATATCAAAAAGAGCTCCTACCGCCCAGAAAACCTTTGCATTTATCTTATCTTTATTCTCTTCTATCCATTTCTCCTGTTTGGGAGGACCCATCCCTACTAAAACAATATCCGGTTTTGCTCTATTTATTTCCTCAACTATTTTATTGTTATTTGTAAAAAATCCATGATGATACCCCGCGATCTTCAGTCCCGGAAACTTCTTACGTAAATTTTGAACAGTTTTTTCTACAACGTCTTTTTCTCCTCCCAGAAGGTAAAACGACCATTTCTTCTTCTCTGCAATTGTAAAAATCTCTTCTATAAAATCCGGTGTTGGCGTTCTTTCTGGGAGAGGGCTGCCAAGCATCTTTGAAGCTAAAACAGGTCCCATGCCGGATGCATGCACAAAAGTAGCAGTTTGTAAAATCTTTTTATAAAAAGAGTCTTTATTAGCTATATTAAAATGATACGCGTCAACGTAAAAAATTATCTTTTTGTCCAAAATTCCAGGAGAACGAACTTTTCCTCTTTCTTCCAGGAGATTTGCAATAAGTGGAGAGATTTCTCTAAGCCGCAACCAAACAACTGGAATCCCTAAAATACTTATAAGCTCCATTTTCTCCACCCAAAAAGTATATCACAAAGCTTGCCTACCCAAGTAATACTTATTTTATTATTTCCTATATAGAGCTTTTTTTCAATAAAAATATAGATATCGTAGGTTTGCTGTAAATTCTTTCAACTAAGAAATAATTGGCGTTTGCTACTAAAAAGTCACCAGTGCAATCTAATGATTTATTGCACACATATCTATCATAGCAAACCAAAAATATATAATCGTCTCTGTTTAGTTGTTCAAAGTAAGAACTTTTCGGTAGATTCGTTAATTTATGATTTAGGTTTTTTTCCAGAGGCATAAGTAACCACGAGTCCTCTAGGGTTCTATGCTCGGTTTTACTGGAAAAAGTATTTTTATTAGTAAAAGAAATGATATGAAAAAAATCAGGATTATCATATTTTTCTTTTTTCTTTATATCAAAAACTTTGGACTCGACAGAATAAACTACTTCCTCCAAAAAATATTTTCCGTTAATATTGTTGCTTGTTTTCAAATTATTCAAAAAGCTGAAGTCTTGAGAGAATATTTTTAACAAAAAAAGAAAAATTAGGAACCAACAAGTAGTACGCAAGATATTTATTTTTTGATAGTTGTTATGATTAAATTTTAAGATAATATTATTAATTTTATTAAAATAGAAATTCGCAATAACCGAGACAATAATGGCAAAAATACTAAATGACAAAGTTATGTAACGCGTACCATAAATATTTATAGGGTGCTGAAGAAAGGAGGCTGAAAGTATTGTACTTAAGAAAAAACCTAGCCCTACTACCGTAATCCATCTTTTGGACTTCTCAAGAAATAAATAGCCTATCAATCCAAGAGTTAATACTAATACAATTACAGTGTTTAAGTTTAAATCCTGAAAGTAATGTATTATATTTATAAAATAATTATTTATTGACTGTGGGTAAATTGTACGCGGGTCAGCTAGAAATTCTTTATCTAATAAATATATCAATACAGGAAAATGAAAAATAAAAGCAACTAATATGAGCGTCGCTAAAATTCCTACATAATGCACTATTTTTTTCTTCTCCAATTTTAAATACAAAAATGAGAGCAAGATAAATAGAGGCAGCCATGATGCTGCTGAAAAATGAATGCTAATTGCCAATACTAAAAACGATATAGCGGCAATCAGAAATTTGTAATTTTTTTTAAGGAAAGCAAGAGATAATAAATACAATGCAAATAGTGCTACGGTCTGCATGACCCACGGCTGCCAAATATTTTCCGATTGAGAGAGAACAAAAGGAATAAACCCAAATAAAATAGCTGCCATAATTGCAGTTCTGAATCCGAAAAAAAGCTTAGTTATTAAAAATATCAAAACTAAAGTGGACAATTGCAAAAAAACATTTATTACTATCAAAACAAAAATATTGTTATAGGGAATTAAAAATATAGCCAATAGATAATAATAAATTGGACTGTTTCTAAGCCCTATATTGTTAAGAAAAAAATTAGAATGTCCTATTAGCGGTACCTCTCCGAAACTGATTATATGATCTGCAATTAAATAATCCCTTAAAGAATCACTGTATGTTTTGGGAATAGCCGCATTGTCTATATATAATAATCGAATAAATAAGCTGATAATTAAAAATGCGGCAAAGAATATATTCTGGTAGCGTTTCATTTAATTAATTTTCTGTAGATATCAACCAGTTCTTTATTAAGTTTTTCAATGTTATAATCTTTCTCAATAAACCTTCGTCCAGATCTTCCCATTCTTATCCAGATTTCTGGATGATCTATCAAGTAGCCAAGCTTATCCGCAAGTGATTGTGTGTCACGCTCGGGAACCAGAAATCCGGAGATGCCGTCTTGAACCAGCTCCGGAATACCAGCGTGATAGGTAGATACAACCGGAAGACCAACAGCCATTGCTTCTTTAAGTACATTCGGAATCCCCTCCTCATTGCCATTTTTTGATATAACACTAGGAGCTACAAATAAGTGTGCTTTATTTAGTATTTCAACAACTTCATCATGATTCTTAGCTCCAAAAAATACTACACTCTTATCAACATTTAATTCTTTAGATAATTCTTGAAGTCTCATTCTCAATGGGCCATCACCTACAATCAATAATTCTGCTTTGTATCCTCGCTTTTTTAGGATTGAAAATGCACGGATTGCATATTCGATTCCCTTTTTTCCAACCAAACGTCCGACAATAGCGATTCTAATAAAACCGGTGGATGGAATTACCCTTTCTGAATAAATAAAACGTTTGCAATTGATACCAGATCTGAGTACGGAAATCTTATCCTTGGGACAACCAAGCGCTATTGCCCGTTCTCCAAGATAATCACATACCGGCATAAAACAATCAGCCTCCTTGAAAAGCTTGCCGTATACTTTTTCTCCCTTCTGCTTGACAAATTCCGTAATATCCTCCCCTCTAAATTGAACTACTAGCTTACCACTAAAAATACCTAGCCGGCGAAGCGGCAGAAACCTTAGTCCGACAGTGCCCATCTGACAATGAATAATGTCGTATGGTCTCATACTTTTCAAGCGCAACCAATGAATTAATTTCATAAGTAAGAATTTATCTCGGGTGTAACGAATCAAATCTAACAAAGACAACTTGAAGCCAATTTTTTTAGAATATTTTTCGCTCAGAGACATACGAGTTTCTCTAACTCTATCCGAAACCCTATGTAAAGGGTCTAAATATATAACCTTTTTTAATAAACCATACTTTTCTACATCCGAATGTATTTTTTTTGTATCTCCACGCGAAAATGAAAAAATATCAACCTCATGCCCCAGTTTTATAAGTCCTATAACTTGATTCAAAACGAAGACCTCGGAGATAAGCGGAAACTTTCCAACGACAAATGCTATCCTCATGTTTTTTTGAGCTTACTCTTTTGTATTATGTAATAATATACCCTAATCAAATTAATTTGCAAATTTTTGAAAAATCTGTCAGACTTGCATAGCTCATAGTCGCTAACGTAAACTTAATCCATTTATTGGCTCCCAATTCTAGTCCAAATGAAAATTACTTATATCACAAATGCAATAATTCCTAGTGAAAAGGCACACTCCTACCAAATAATAAAAATGTGTGAGGCATTTGCGAAAAACAGGATGAAAATTGATTTAATTTTACCCTCCTTTTCACTTTTGAACAAAACAGTAATTCAGACTGAAACTATCTGGCAGTATTACGGTATAGAAGATATTTTTAAAATACAAAAAATGCCATATCTGGTATGGATTAATTCCTACTATTCAACGCGTCAATTTCTACGCTTTCTTGTCCAAGTATTTTTTTTTACAATTTTTTTTATTTTTTACTCTTTGGTTAATAAACCAGAAAAATATTATGTTAGAGACCCTTTTTGGACCAAATATCTTAATTCTCTAAGATTTATTCATCGAGGCAAAATTTATTATGAAGGACATAAACCCCAACCGCAGGTAGTTAAACTATTAAGCAGTGGGGCAATTGACGGCTTAATAGTTAATACAAACCAATTAAAAAATTACTACTTGACTAGAGGTGTCCATCCAAAAAAAATATTTGTAGCAGGTAATGGCGTTGACTTAAAAATGTTTAAAAACCTTGCTCCAAAAATAAATTTAAAGAATGAGTTAAAAATACCTCTAGGTAAAAAGATGGTGTGTTACACCGGCCATCTTTATAATTGGAAAGGGGTAAAGATTTTAGCCTTGGCAATGAAAGATTTTAAAGATGATGATGTTGTTTGTTATTTTGTTGGTGGTTTAGAAAAGGATATAATCAGATTTAAAAATTTCATTAAAAAAAATAACATTCCAAATACTACCGTTGTGGGTCATGTATCACCCGTATTGATTCCTAAGTACCAAATTGTTTCCGATGTATTGGTTTTGCCAAATCTAAAAGGAGGAGAATCAAGATTTTCCTCTCCTATGAAACTATTTGAATATATGGCATCAAAAAGACCAATTGTAGCACCAGATATACCCACCATAAGAGAATTATTAAATGAAAAGAATTCAATCTTAGTCAAGCCAAATAACCCAGAGGCGCTAACCAAAGGAATTAAGTTGGTTTTAAATGACAAAAAACTATCTGAAAAATTGTCAAAAAACGCTTATTACACCGTAAAGAAATATGATTGGAACAATAGAGCTAAAAATATTATAAAATTTATAGAAGATAATTAAAAATTCAGCTTTTTAGAAAGCCAATTTTGCCAACGATTACCGGATACAATGAAAGGAGAATTGAAAAAAAGAAGCGCGATAAGCAATATGTTCTGCTCAAAACCTATCCCCATTGTTAGCTTGATGCAAATATGCATAGAAATAACTGCAAAAGCCCAAAGCCTGTGAAATGATGGTAGAAAAGCTACGGAAAAAGCAAGAAGCTCAATAAATATCGCACCAACATATAACGGCCACCCCACCCATATTTGTTCGATTATAAATGAATCCAATAATGTTGTCCTACCTGTCTGAAGCAATCTATCAGCAACCTGATAACTCATGGCTTGGGGGTGAAAATTATGGATCTCGCCTAGTGCCATTTGAATAAACCCATTATATATTTTCCATACTCCTGACATAGTATATGCCAAGAGTACAATTGCCTGACAACCCCAGAAGATAGAAAGAAAATTGTGATTATAAGACTTATCACCTTCTCTCTTGTATGGTAAAAATACAAGTAAAAAGCTTGTAAGAACAAAAGCGTGCCAATTATGCGCTAATTGACCAAAAGATTTGTCAAATGCGACAAATTCAAATAAAACAAGGAATGCAGCAAGTCTTGTCAAGCGCATTTTTGGAAAGAGTGCGGCAGAAAATGTTCCAATTAGAAGCGTAGTGAAAATTATATTTACTCCAAAGTTATAATCCACAAAATTTACCCACACGATTGGCCATAATGGATCAATAGCGCTTTTGTCTAAATAATAACTCCAATCCCCTATAGTTGTAACAGCCAAAAAAAACAAAGCAATATAATAAAATCTGACAATATACTCTGCTTTCAAAACAGCCTCTTTAAGCATAATTTCTGAAAAATTATGAAATGGTAAAAGACGCAAAATGAATCTCATAATGCTTCCGATCTGACAGAAAACACTCGAATATATGCTGTTTCATATTTACCTGTTTTCCATCTTTCAACAGGATCATAAACTAATTTAACTAGGCTATATCGCGCAGGCGCCTTCATATAATTTGCCTCAAATATTGCTCGCAACCTCTCTGCCTCTTGTATGTCACTTCTGTCATATGCCTTTCCAAAATTTTGTATGAGTCTATAAGCAATAATTGATCCATACTCGGGAGTAATATCCTTAGAATCTTGGAATAACTTTGGAGGAGAGACTATTTTCCCATTGTAGGACATTATAATTACTCCATAATCATTCCTTCTGTTTGGGATATCCTCAAATAAGTCCCATGCAGAAAAAGGGAAGATCTGATTTGCTCCTAAGAAACCCGTAATCATACCAACCAAAAAGTATAATAAAATAAATCCAATTACGAAAATACTATACTTAGTATCTTTCATGACGTTTTATTTATTTGCATATCCCTGACAATTGTAATCTTAATTGCCATTTTTCTTTTATATCATAATATGTTCTAACCGGACAATAAACTTACAATGTCATCATGATAGGTTTATGTCGAGGCTACTGGCTTACCTACCACTTTTATGTTATAAATATAGAGTAATGTCAAAAATTAAAATAGCGATTATTGGTTATGTGTCAGCTGGCAAAGAAATGCACGCACTTTTTCCTGACGCGCTAATCTACAATGGAACATAATGTATATCGATGGTAATCAAATAGAAAAAGACTCCCGTATTAATACGGACATTTGCATCGTCGGGGCAGGAATCGCGGGCATACATTTGACAGCAACTCTCCTTAACACAGGAATAAAAATCATCCTACTCGAGGCTGGAAATTCGGATTATAACGAGAACACGCAGGAAATGCATGGCTTTATTACAACAAACCTCCCTATTGATAATGAATCGAGGATAATCGCTTACGGAGGAACATCAATTGCCTGGGGGGGCGTGCTGCGTCCGCTGGACACCATAGATTTTGAAAAACGTGATTGGATTCCGAACTCCGGGTGGCCCTTTTCAAAAGAACGCCTTATTCCCTTCTACAACAAATCTGCTTTGTTTCTGGATGCTCCAAAGATAAATGACTTTGCAATACATAAAAGAACTATCCAGAATTTCCGTCTAAGTCCAGCTTTCGAACCAAACATCTTCTATATTATGAAAAAAAAATATTGGGACTTTGGTAAACGATTCAAGGAATCCTTTCGCGCCTCCACTGATACAACCGTCATTATGAACTCCCATGTCACTGGCTTAGAAACAGAAGAAAATGGTAGGATTGTATCTGGAGCAAGCGTAAAAACACTACAAGGAAATAAATTCCAAATATTCGCACGGCATGTAGTCCTTGCTGCTGGAGGCATAGAAAATGCAAGACTTCTATTGCTTTCTAGAAATAAAAAGCATCCTAAAGGTCTAGGCAACGCAAATGACCAAGCGGGCAGATATTATATGGATCACCCGAAGATGAACGGAGGAATTCTCTTTTTCAGTAAAAAAACCGATATCTCAAACCACTGTGACTTCAATACACAACTGGGAAAATGCAGACTTGGAATTAAACTTACTGAAGAAACTCAAAGAAAACATCAACTCCTAAATAGCTACATTCAGGCCGATCCTATGTACCGGAGGGCTTCGAGATTCTTGAGAAACAGACTACAAGTTAAACGGGTTGAGCTAATGAATCACATGGAGCAAGCTCCTCTTCCTTCTAACAGAATCACCCTATCTGAACAAAAAGATGCGTTTGGACTCTCAAAACCGTCCATTCATTGGTCACTTTCTTCTCTTGACAAAGATACGGTAAAACATATTCATAAATTGATTAGTGAAACTGGGAATATGACCGGAGAATTTTCCTTTGAAAGTCCGCTTCTTGATAAAACCTATGATTGGAATGTTGATGACAGCTCGCATCACATGGGCACCACGAGAATGGGAACAGATCCCAAAAAGTCCGTTACGAATACAGACGCTAGAGTACACGGAATAAAAAACCTCTTCATCGCAGGCAGTTCGCTCTTCCCTACCGTTGGATATGCAAACCCCACCTATACAATCTTTGCATTGACACAAAAACTTTCGGAGCATTTAAAGAAACAATATCCGAACTCACGAGCCCGTATCAATAGGTGGAGTGTCCCGAAGAAAAAGAACGTTCTTCTTGTAGGATCCGGCAATCGCGTAAAAAGTACCGTCTTGCCGGCGCTATATTGCCTACGGAATGAATTTGATCTTATGGGTGTTCTATCACGAACCAAAAAGGACTTGAGTCAATGGTACAAAAATATACCACTCTCTACCGACACCGACTTTAATAAATTTGACGTCTCCAATGCCGATATCATATTTATATCTGTATCAACAAAAAATGTCGGTTCGGTACTCCGCAAACTTAATAACTGGGATGTGTCCAAAGCGACATTGGTGCTTGAGACACCTGTAATCCATCCCAAGGATATCAAAGCGATAAAGCTTCTTAGGAAATACAAAAAGGTCGTGGTGGCAGAAGATTTCCTTTATTTGCGAATGTATGTAGAGGCAAAGAGACTCATCGACAGCGGAGTCATCGGAAATCTTAAATACATACATTTATTACACTGCGGAGTGCTTCATCATACAATGGCCTTAGTCAAGTTTTTATCCGATTCGAATACGATTATTTTTACACAAATGATTGCCCGAGGCGTGTCAGAGGAACTAAGAATACGTTGCGGGAATGGTGTAACGGCCAGCCTAATTGGACCGCGCGATTACGATATCGGAAAATATTTGATAGTAGGCGACCAAGGAACTATTGCCGATTATCCAATTTCAAAAGAAAATCATGTCTTTATATCGGTACAAAGAACACCCCAAAACGGCTATGCTGGAATCAGCATAGATGGAAAACTGCTTGATCCAACTGGGGAAGAAGAATTATTTCAAAAAAATCTCCCTAATTATCGATTAGTTGGGGTAAAAATAAATGAACCTCTCTGGATGAACCAAATGAAGATTCATTCGCTTATGAAGATACTACGCTCTGTCTGTGAGTCTGAAGGATTTAGATACGGACCAATAACTGCTTTTTCCAATTGGCTCCCGTGGAGATTCCTCAATAAATACGGCTTCTTTGTTGACCTGCCAATTGGTTCCAGGACTTCGGTTGTTAACCTACTGATTAAGATCCGTTCCTTAATCTAAAAGTCTTAAACTCTTATAGCATGCCTGTGGCTGGCTATAAATTTATACCCAAATGGCAACAATTGCTTTATTATTGGCAACCGTCCAACCTTTACTATAAATTTCCACTTTGGATATTCTTCGAGAATCTTCAGAATTGCCTCCGCGTTTTTGTAAACCCTGCCGTCCGCGTCTACAACGTGTATTTCCTTCTCTGCCGATGTCTTTGTAATATTTTGGGGAAGAAGGTCTTTTGTTATATCCTTAGGGTCAAACTTTTCCTTTTGCTTTGACCGGTCTACCTTTTTAATAATTGCCCTGCACATCTCACAGCTTCCGTCATAATATATAGTCTTTCTACAATCATTTTCACTCATGATGTGTTTAAGTGTAAGTTGATACTACTCTACTTGTCAACACTTGACAATCTACTCCTTAAACCCTACGATAAAATCATGGATCAAGAAAAACAAATGCCGCCCGCTCCTGCGCCTGACGAACAGATCAAGGTAAAGAAGAAAAGGTTATTTAAAATTACTTTTATAGCAATATTTATTCTTCTTCTAGTTGGAATTCTTAATTTCTTTAACATTTTAAAGATTGGCTTCCTCCCGCACATGCCATATGAAGAATCACAACAATCTAGTTCTGATGCAAATCTCGACCCTAACCGACCAGCCACGCATCCTATCAACAACTCTATTGCTGAAGTTGTCACGCTCTCTTATCTTCCTCAATCCTTCGATGATGTTGCTATAACTGAAGGAAAAGCTGCCGAAGAAGACACGCTGGCCACTTGGGACACTCAATATGGAAAAGGGACAGCGGGAGGAAGCGTTGCTTCAGATGGAAATCAGATGGCAAAACTTGTTATTTATCTTGATTATGAGACCGATGCTCCTATAACTGCGGATCTGGCAAAAGAAATTGTGCCTCAATTCTTTTCACCAATACCAAAAGCGGAATTTCGCTGCGGTATTCTTCGCAACGACTTAAATTACTGCGAGAGCTTTTGGATGGAGCCAGACGGAACCAAAAGAGGCTCGGGTCTATATGAAGGCAACCCTTTTTCTACTGATCCAAATAAAAACAGCGTTTTCTTCTGCCAATTCACAAAAGAAAGCGATTTATACTCCTGGCAAAGCTGCGCTTCTGATTTTGCCGAGACCGGAATACAATAATCCCTGGAGCCAAAAGAGATTGAGAATAAAATTAGTTCTGGGTGACAATTAGAAGAAAAACGGTATCTGTGGAAATCCTTAATGCATCAAAGCTCTTGAGTGAAATCTCAAAAGCCCCTCCTAAAAAGGTTGGACAAGCTATTTTTGCCCCTATTACAAGCTGGTAGTTCACCCCAACTACTCCAGGATTATTGACAAAAGTGGGAAAATGTGGTATTAAAAAGGTGATTGCGAAGTTAAAACTATAGGCCAAGTACCATTCGGTGCCTGGTGAAACGGAAGGGCTCTATGGCACATGAAAGAAAACCTTTCTATCCGGAGCAGAATAATAATCCTCTAACAGGAAGAGGCGGTCTTAGATTGAGCACTACAACCCACGACAGAATCTCAACCACAACCCGTGAAGCTTCCCCGCCCCCTCAAGCAGAACAGATTACACCGGCAGTAGAGGCTCGTTTGGGTGAAATGTTCAATAGCATAACCCTAGCTCCACCGCCAACAAAAGAAGAACAAGATTATTACAACAACAAAAATTACCCTAAAAAATCAAAAACTGGGACTGTTGTAAAAGTGGGCCTAGCTACTGGCGCAGGATTTGCTGCTTTAGGAGGAACATATGCAATAGTTAGAGAGATCTCTCCAGAATTCCGTGAATATATAGAGGGAAGACTAATCCCCCGCGCCGAATCCAGCCCGGTGGAGGCAAATGAAGCTTTTGACAATGGTGCAAAAAAGACAACGATTGGGCCAAACAACATGTATTATATTGATTCTGACAATATGGGTCAGTTCAATTTGGAGTCAGTCATTAATAAAGAAAAACAAACTATCAGTTTCCCTCTCCCATTTAAAATGCCTGATAATACTACTGGCACAATTGAAAGAATTGATTTGGCAGATACTGATCCAAATGCACAAGATCCAACACAACGACCGCCAGTTGCTCTCATTGACTTCAAATTTGACAATATCGTAACAACTATTGCGCCTGAAGATTCTCATATATATCTTGTTAGAGGTATTCAAGATTGGGGTCAAGACCCCGATCTTGCCGGACAAGTACGATTTTATAAATATTATGAAGAAGAGAACACAACTGTTGTCTGGTGGTTTGTTGATAATAACCCAACCCAGATTGGTACATTTAATAACTTACTTCCAATGCAAAGCTTCGAAAAAGAAAAATTGAGAGGGACAAATTATGAAAAGCTGCCAGCAGTAGATGCGCTAACCGAAGTAATGACCGCAGAACCAAATCAACCAATAAGACTCGCTGTTATGGCATACAATGGCAGAGTTGTCGGTCCAGAGGCAGAAGTTGCCAGCGATGATTTTCTTCTAAAACCTTATTTCTCCACAGATTCCTCCAACGGAACCGAAAAGCTACTTGCATTTAAAAAAGAATGATGCTTATAATCAAAAGGTATGGGGAAAAGTATAAGCCTTCTCCTGTTTTTATTTTTGTTTTCTCTATTAACCCTGACTGTTTCTACATCACCTCAACCCACATCGGCTACCCACGCTGTTACGCTTTGTGATTATAAGAGAACTAGTAGTACAAACGGACCTCCATTCTGCAATAATCCGTCAAGCGATGCTACTTGTCAGGGTTTTGGGTCTCTTACGGGAGAACAGTGCTGTACCGGTTTGGGCTACGATTATTGCTCTGATAAAAAAATTGAACCTAATGCTCCAAACCCGGGGCCATTTTTTTATGAACTATATTGTTGTGTAAACCCCACCCATACTCCCACCCCTACTCCAACTAACACCCCTACTCCAACTAACACTCCAACCCCAACCCCCACTCCAATTCCCCCCACTCCAACTAACACCCCCACTCCTACCTCTTCGCCTACACCAACCCCAACCCCCACTCCCGCTCCCTGTCCATCTGCGATTGGTCGGGTATGGATAGACAATGATGCCAGCTGTTCTGTAACAGGAGGCGATCAGGGCTTCGCAGGGGCAGTTATAAGAGCTCAACTTTTCCCATCGGCTATAGTGAAAAGAACCGATACAACAGACGCAAGCGGTTCCTACGAACTCTTAAATCTTTGCCCTGAGGCACAATATGACATAGTACGCCTTTCCATTCCCAACTATGGCACGCCCTCCGTGTGCCCGGGCAACTGGAGGGATTTTGTGGATTTTGCAACCGACCCTTCCCCTAATATTCATGACTTCTTCATCGTCCCCAGCCCTACCCCAACACCAGGCGGCGGAGGCGGAGGAGGTACTCCGACCCCAACTCCCACCCCCACCCCGTCTTCTCCCGGCTGCGGGCCTTGCGGCACTTGTGGAATATCCGGTATCCTTTGGCAAAAGGGTTGTCCTGCCGGATCAACCACCCACTGCACTTCCGGCGGCTGCCCTCCTCCTCCAACATCCGGTCCACTTCCCACCCCAACACCCATACCATCCCCACTGACGAGTGCCTGCCCCGCGGGGATGATTGAAAGAACAATCACCTCTACAGGCGTGGCTTGCACGTTAGGAGGATCAGGCGCGTCCTGCACTGCGGCTACTCAAACCCAAGATTGCTGTTCGGGCGTTTGCAATATATACAACCAATGCACATCATACACTCCTCCAGCGAACTCTTACGCTGTCACCCGGGAATCCGGCAAAACCAATTCCTGCTCCAACTATAATACCCAAACAGCATTCCCTCAAGCAAGCAATATCCCGGTGAATTACTCAAGCGCGAAAACCAGCAACAATACATGCTGTATCGACTTTGGTTGCTTCAACTATACTAACCCTAATTATGATCGAAGCCGAGAAGCGATTCTTAATTTTTCAGGGTTTAACATACCGAAGGGTTCAAATATAAAAAATGCTACTTTATACTCACCTACTATTCTTGGGTGTCAGGCAGGATTTGCCAGAGCCCGCAATTCACTTGCAAGCAGCGGTGACTTTTCCACGTCTTCTTTCAATTCAGGCTCTACGAGATTCGGCTCGGGTTTGATGCAGGAGACTTGCAGCACCTGCAGTGGCGGGGGTTGTAGTTGCGGTTCCGGAAGCACTTGTGGATCGAAATCATGTGACGGTTTTAGTGGGTGCTGGAATCAAACATATGTCTGCGGAAACAGCGGCCTACCCTCGGGGACAGCATATGTAACAAGCATTATTCAATCACTCGTAAACACTCAAGATCTCACCATGTCTGCTTTTAATATACACCCTGAACACGACCAATGGTATTGCCCTAAGAGCGGACAATTTCAAACAATATTCACGGGCGATTTTGAAGTAAACGCATCATGCGGCGGATCCGGCGCGTCATGCATGAGCAGCAGTAGCTGCTGCTCCGGACTCACTTGCGTTGGCGCGAATCCTCCTTATGTTGCAGGCACATGCCAGGGATCCAATCCAGGCACGCAGGCTCTCACCGTCACGTATTGCGAGCCAACGTATTCGATATCAGGAAACGTATTTGTTGATGACAATACAACTAATCTTGTCAAAGATGCGGCGGAAGCCAACTATACTGACTCTGTCTCGACCTTTTCGATTCACGCGGGCAACAGCTGTTCCGCGCCGCTTTATTTCCCCCCTACTCCTCTACCCACTCCTACTACATCGTGTAAAGGGACAGGTGTCTCCTGTGGAGTTTCCGCCGAATGCTGTCCAAATCTCTCCTGCGTTGGAGCTCCTTATCCTAGTTGTCAAGGAGCGCTAGCCACTCCTACTCCAATTCCTCCCATCCCAACTCAATGGAATCCAATTGACACCGCGACAGGAGACTATAACACAGGAAATATTCTTCTTGATGGAGAATATGCCATTTGCTACACCTCTCTTCCAGCCAATCACACCATATCCTTTCCCAATACAGGACTTCCTCCTCCTTCTTTTGCTCTAACAGTCGGGCCAAATTGCGATGCGAACGGCGCCAATCCTTATCCCACAATTCATCCTCTTTATCCTCTAGGCGCTGCCTGTACAACAACAGCTTTCTCTTGCTTAACAGGAGGCTCTGCCTGCACCCCTGCTACCGCAGGCAATTGCTGCTCTGGTGTCTGCAATGTTTACAATCAATGCACATCTGCACCAACTCCAACTCCAGTATTTGGAAATATCGAAAATGCCAACTTTGGCATTTTATCTGCTCCCGGACCATGGTTCCAATCAATTGGAGTAGATATGAGAATTGATGCCGGATTCTCTGACGATATTCCGGCTACTACCCTTCCGAATCCCTACGCGATTTTGAATGGCGCAGGCGGGAATCCTGGCATTATCTTCTCAGGCAACACTAATCCTTCATTCGGATCCCCAATTTCAAGAGCGTCATCAATGGATTGGATTGTAGGAAATGCTTCTTTTAGAGACACATTCACTCCTTTCCCACCCAACGTTATCAAGACTTCATATGAATATATCCTGGCTTTTGCTCAAAGAAACGGTATCACGCCAGTCAATATGGCAACGCCGCCAACCTGCGTTCCAGGAGGAATAGCAAATTGCTCGCTTAAACCTTCTTTGAGTCACGGTCTATACATTGCCAACGGCGACCTTACTATAGCAAACGCGTCCTATACATTTGGTGCTAACGAAGACTTTGTAATACTGGTTAACGGAAACTTAACATTGCTGGGAAATTTGAGCGTTCCAGTTGGCTCGACAGTTACTTTCGCGGTTAAGGGGGATATAAAAGTTAATGACAACGTTGGGAATATTGAAGGATATTATTCTACAAACAAGAACTTTATTATAAGAGATGATGCTGATGATACTGATGACGACAGCTGCCCAACAGCAGACACACAACTAAATGTTGAAGGATCTATTATTACAAATGCATCTTTAACCGGCGGATCTTTGCATAATCACAGAGATCTTTGCGCTGCCAACAGCACCGCGCCTTCCTTACTCATAAAAGAGCGGCCTGACTTTATACTCAACTCCCCGCAGCTGATCCGCTCCGCCCAAACAGTATGGCAGGAAATAGCACCGTAGCTACAAAGGACTTGACAATTTACTGCCCACCTCCTAATATAAATTTATGGATCAAAAAAAACTATGTTTTACCCAAACAAAAAAAACACCCCATTAATAATAATTCTGATAGCAGTTTTACTTCTTGTTTTGATTATAAATCTCAATTATTTTAACGTCTTGAGGCTCTCCCAAATGTTCCCAAACCTGTTCGGCTTTCTCCCGCACGTCTCATATGAAACGGCCCAACAATCCGAGCCAAATACCACTCCCGATGCAAACCAGCGAGGAAAACAGCTTTTTAATGACACCGTCTCAACTATTGTCTCAGTTTCATACCATCCTTCATCTTTTTCCATCAACTTTCACGAAACAGAAAGCGATCAAGGTGAATCGTTGGCAACATGGGAAACTCAGGATGGAATGGCATTTGCAAGATACGAAGTATCTTCGGGCGGGGAAAATTTAAGAGCAGTCTATATTCTTTTTGACTACAATACAAATGCTTCCGCGTCTTCCGATATGGCGCTGCAATCAACATCTCAATTCTTCCAAGTCTCTCCAAAAGAGGAATTCTACTGTAAAGATCTAGTAAACGGTCAACTCTACTGTGAAAGCTTTTGGACGGAAGAAGACGGCACAAAAAGAGGCACAGGTATTCAGACACAAGCATCTTCCTCGCAAGAACCAAGAAATATTTCCGTCTTTTATTGCCAATTTACCCAAGAAAGTCTTTCTTATTCTTGGCAAAGCTGCGCGCCCGAACTCGCCCAAATTGGAACAAGAAACTAACTATTGACATAAATAAAAAATAATAAATAATAAAATCAAGATGCCTATTAAGTACTTTATATTATTCTCTACGATTGGAATTTTTTTTCTGGTACCCAATCCCGCATTTGCCCAGTCTTGTATAGATATCCCTGTGCAAAGCAGTATTGACTCATGCGACAACCCTGGAGTTGGCGCTGGTCAAATTTTTCAGCCTAATGCAGGCAATACCAACTGCGAGACTGGAGGCAGTAACCCAATACTAAATTGCTGTTGGGCAATAGGATACAATACATGTGAAAGTTATCCCTCGGGTGTCATGTACGGCTACCGATGCTGCTCCGCTGCGGTAAGCTGTCCCCTAACGCCCGAACCCGGAAGAATAATAGTATCTCCCCTGGTTCCGCTTGTTTCAAATGTAACATCCTTATCCAGTTATGGTCCAATAACCACCAGTGTTCCGCCCGGAGCATATAGAGTAACACTGGTGAGCTATGATGATCATTCCTCACGTCCTCCGCAATTCCAACCAATTGAACGTTGGTATCTGTCTACCGATACATCCGGAAATACAGGAACAATAAGCGATCTGCCAAGCAACGATGATTGGATCACCGAGGTTGTGAATCCAAATTTCGTGGTAGGCTCAACTATCACATCTGTTACCGCTCGTCACGCGGGAACTCCCGCTTCCCCCAGCTCCAACAGGCACACGGCAGTATGCGCGGCTTTTGATATCATAAGCACTCCCACTCCAACACCTATATTCACTCCCACTCCAACACCCACCAACACTCCCACTCCAACACCGTCAGGTAACTCAATCTCAGGAAACGTTTTTGTGGACAGAAATACAAATAAACTCAAAGACGTAGGAGAATCAAATTATGCCGGGAATATCAATATTACATCTGTTAATACGTCTAGCGGCAATCCAACTGGCACCATAACTTATCCCTCACCGGGAGAATTTGCTATATCAGAGCTACCGGTAGGAACTTATACTATTTCCTATGACTCCGCCCTTAATCTCAGCATGACTTTTCCCACGACTGGCGTTCCTCCACCCTCATTTGATCTTACTGTAGGTCCATTATGCGATGCGTCTGCGGCAAATCCTCCTCAACTTGAAAGTCCTCCGCAACCTCCTTCTCCGCTTGCCGGAACTTGTGTCGGCGAGAATATCATAAATGCCAATTTCGGTGTCACTCATTCACCCTGGTTCCAGTCTGTAGGATTGAATATGAGAATCGACGCTGGATTTTCAGACCCAATTTCAGAAGTTGCTTCTCCAGCCTTTGCTTCTTTGGTTGGCGCTGGAGGAACACCTGGAATTATCTTCTCAGGCAGTACCAACCCTAGCTTTGGAGCTGCCACTGCCCAAGCATCGTCAAGAAAATGGACTGTAGGAACAACTTCGTACCCTGAAACCTTCACTCCTTTCCCGCCAAACGTTATCAAGACTTCGTATGAATATCTCCTGGCATTTGCCCAGAGAAACGGTATAACACCAACCGATATTTCAACTCCTCCCCGCTGTATTGGAGGACTATCAGACTGTAAATTTAATCCCGTAATACCTCCCAGTCCTACTAGCGGTGGACTTTTTATCGCCAACGGCGATCTCGTCTTCGTAGGAACAAACCCGGGCGGAAATCCCTATACCTTTCAAAACAATAGAGATATTGTTATTCTTGTTAACGGAGACTTTATTATCAAACAGAAAATACTCGTGCCTACCACATCAACAGTTACTTTCGCAGTTAAGGGTGATATAAAAATAGATGGAAATGTTGGAGAATCAGATTCTACTTCAACTGCGTCAAGTATTGAGGGATATTATTCTGCTGGCAAAAATATTATCATAAGAGACGATACCGATGACACAAACGATTCTTATTGCCCAACGCCTGATCCAAGACTCAATGTCGCGGGCGCACTGATAACAAACGCTTCTCTTACTGGTGGTTCATTGCAAAATCAAAGAGATGTTTGTGGAGAAGGCGAACACTATCCGGTATTTTATATAAAAGAGCGGCCTGACTTTATACTCAACTCCCCGCAGCTGATCCGCTCCGCCCAAACAGTATGGCAGGAAGTAGCCCCATAGCTACTGGCCCGGTGCCGTCTCAAGAGTTACCCTAATGTCCAAGGTTTCGCCATCTCGGTGAACAGTAATCGTCACCGTGTCTCCTACTTTTTTCTTGTTTATAACCGCTGCCAATCCGCCTTCGGAATCCACCAATTTTTCTCCATCCATATGAGTAAGTATATCACCCTGGTTTATCCCGGCTTTGTCTGCTACGGATCCTTCAACTACTTCCTGCACATAAGCTCCCTGCGGAAGTTCATTGAGAATCGCAAGCTCTCGTCCTATCATTCTATACGCTACTCCAAGATAGGGCCTTACAAATCCTCCTGTTTGATTAAAATTATCAAGAGCGTCTTTGACTACATTTATAGGAATCGCGAATCCTATATTTTCAGCACCGCTTGCGATAGCAGTATTAACGCCAATTACCTGGCTTGAGGAATTAACCAAAGGTCCGCCGGAATTCCCGGGATTTATTGCCGCATCTGTTTGTATTACATCATCAAGCCGCTCAACCAATCCCTCAAAAGGAGAACCAGCCGTAATTCCCCTGCCAATTCCGCTCACAATCCCCTTGGTAACGCTGCCCCGAAACTCTCCAAGCGGAGTTCCGATCGCAACTACCAACTGCCCAACCTTCACATCCTCCGAATCTCCCATTTCAACCGGCCTAAGCGCTTGTCCTGAGCCATTCGTTGGATTGATTTTGATAATCGCAATATCATTGAGTGGGTCTCTATAAATATTGACTACATCAAAAGTCTTACCATCATTTGTAATTACTTTATAATTAGAACTCGTGTCTACCACGTGTCTATTCGTCACTATTAGCCCATCGCTTGAGACTATAAATCCGGAACCAATATCCTGATCTTCCCGAACGCTCTGCGGAACTCTAAATAAATCGAATGGGTCAATATTTCTAACTTGCTGTTCGATAGCAACAGTTACGACTGATGGGCTTACTTTCTCAACAACATCAACAACAACTGATTCTTCAGAAACTATCCTTACGTTTTCAGAAGTTTTGTCAGAAGGAGGAGTTTTTAAATCTTGCAAAAACTGCGGAGCATAGGTTGACAAACTACCCCACGCAACCAAAAGCACTATAAGAACTGTGACCAAAACAATGAGTTTTCTCATATCCTGAAAATTTCTAATTACTAATTTCTAATTAACCTAAAGAATTCCCAATGCCTAAATGACCCAATTGGAATTTGGTGCTTGGGATTTGATTAGAAATTAGGTTAATTAGATCAATTAGGTCAATTTTATTTTATCAGCTCTTCTACCGCTTTTTCAAGCTGTACATCGCGGCTGAGGTCTTTTTCATCAGGCTTAATCACGACATCGGGCTCCAAGCCAGAGTCGTTAACCCAAGTCCCTTTTGGCGTGAGCCATTTTGCTATAGTTATGTGAATACCTGCTCCTCCTCCAAGATCATCGGCGCGTTGAATAGTCCCTTTACCAAAAGATGTTTCTCCAACCAAGATTCCCCTGTCATTGTCACGGATCGCTCCCGCAACAATCTCGCTTGCTGACGCGCTACCTTTATTTATAAGTATTACAATTGGAACATCTGGCAAGAGACCTTTTCTAGTTACCGATATAGTCTTCGTGTCTCCTTGCCCATTGTCCTCTGCAACCACATCTTTCCCCTCTTCCAGAAACTCAGAGGCGATAAAGACAGCATCCGAAAGGTATCCGCCTGGGTTGTTGCGAAGATCCAAGACCAAGCCCCTCACATTTTTGTCTTTTATTTGTGAGTTCAAGGAACTAATTAAGCCAGTCCATTCTTTATTGGTCTGATCCCCAAATTGAGAAAGCCTAATATAAGCGATTTTCGGACAGCCATCACACCTCTCGTCCTCCTCAACAATTCTTAATTTTGAATTCTGCCCGCTGATCTGTTTAATCGACCCTTCAACACTTTTGACAGTAATCACGTCTCTTGTTATCTTTATCTCCAAAGGCTCCTTGTCTCCTTCATGAAGAACAGTTAAGATTACTTCTGTTCCCGTCTGCCCGCGGATCCTTTCAACAGCTTGAGAAATAGTCCAATTTTCTGTTGAATCCTCATCTACTTTAAGAATCGCGTCCTGGGGTTTTATACCAGCTCTTTTGGCAGGACTTCCCTCAAGGGGAGAAATAACAATAATCTGACTATCACGAATCCCCAGTTCTGCTCCAATGCCCGAGAACTGTCCGGAGAGATTCTGTTTAAAGTCCGAGTTCTGGGCAGGAGGCAGATAAATAGTATATGGATCCCCAAGGCTTTGAACCATCCCGCTGACTGCGCCATTTATCATTTTTTGAGGGTCAAGTTTGCTTTTGTCATAGAAGTTCTCTTCCAAAAGCTCCCAGGATTTCCAAAAAACAGAAAAGTCAGAATTCACCAATCTTGGAGGTTCTTTATTGACAACCGAAAGCGAGGGTTTGTAGTTTTTCCAGTCAAGTGAAATCTTGTTGATTCCTACATAATAACCAACAAGAAGAGAAATTAGAATTATCAAGATTGTCCTAAACACGCTGATATTTCTCATTCTAAGGGATAAAAGGAAGAAGAGCTAGATGCCTTGCGTATTTTATATTGCGAGTAATTGCTCGCTGGTGCATTGCGCAGAGTCCTCCTCTAATTCGAGGCACAATCTTTGCTCTCTCCGTCAGGAATCGATAAAGTATCTCGTTATCGCTAAAATCAGGTTCTTTTTTCTCTTTGCAAAAATAACATTCCTTTGGAGCAATTTGTTTTTTTTGTCGTCTTAAAACTTTTTTTTTCATATTAAAAAGGGATATCTGATGGTTCTACTTCCTGCTCTGCCTCTTCTGTTTTCTTGCTTTTTTGTTTTTTATCATCCGCCTTTGGCGGCGCAGGTGCAACCGGTTGCGGCGATGGTACTTGGGACGGTTCCGAGCCTTGATCTTGTAATTCTACTGTTTCTGTTCTTTTGGAATCCAAAAGTATCATGTCTGATATAACTACCTCCGTTCTGGTTTTCTGAGTACCATCCTGGCTGGTCCAATTTCTTGTCGCAAGCCTACCTTCAACATAAACCTTTCTCCCCTTCACCAGAAACTGACTGCAAAGCTCAGCAAGCTTATTCCATGCAACTATGTTATGAAATTCAGCTTCATCACGCTTTTCCCCGCTTTCAGTTTTCCAGCTTCTGTTGGTTGCCAAACCAAAAGAACAAACAGCTGTACCGCTTGGGGTATACCGCAGTTCAGGATCTCGTGTCAAATTTCCAATCAGCTGAACTCTATTCAAAGATCGTGCCATAAAACAAATTCAAAACTTAAAATTCAAAATGCAAAAGTACAAGTAAAAATTCAAAAGTTTTTCGTTCTTAACTTTTTACTTTTGAACTGTAATTTTGACTTTTGACCTTTGACTTTTTACTTCCTTCGTATTAACAAGTGTCTCAAGACATCCTCATTTCCCAACAACTTTTTCTCAAAATCCTGAGGGATTTTTTCCTCTGTTTCCAAAATCCAGTCAAAATATAAACCAGCTATTTCTTTTTTTATCGGATAACTCAATGGTTTTTTGCCCCATTCTTTTGACTCAACAACCTTAACCGGTTTTAACCAGGATCCGATTGTATCAACCAATTTTTTTTGTTGAGCTTCGGATAAAGATGTTTTTAGAACAAGCACCAACTCATACTTTCGCATTCCCAATATCTTACCATATTGAAAAACTCTAAATCAAGTAGACAAGTTAGCAACATTCTGTGGCTTACCTTCCAAATAAGAATTTATATTTGCAACTGTAGTATGGAGTATTTCGTTAAGCGACTCGTCGCTGTTAAAGGCATTGTGAGACGTATAAATAACATCATCTCTGTCCAAAAGCACGTGATTGAGAAGCTGGGTTTTGATATCGCACTTTTTTAGGTATTCGTCAGTCAAAAGCTCCCTTTCTTCCTTGAGAAAACACTCCTCTTCCAACACGTCAAGTCCTGCCGCTTTCAAAATGCCAGATTCTAAAGCATCAAGAATTGCCGCCGTTTCAATCAAAGGTCCCCGAGCAGTATTAATAAGGATGCATCCTTTTTTCATATCAGAAATGTTATCACGATTTATCATATAATGAGTTTCTTCCGTAAGCGGAACGTGAAGGGTAATTATATCCGATCCCTCAAGAAGTTCATCAAAGAATACATATTTTAGATTTTCGTGGACAATCTTGTCTTTAGAGCTTGTTCCTGTATAAACCAGCACCTTCATACCAAAGCAAAGAGCAATTTCTATCACTTTGGTGCCAATTTTTCCAGCTCCCACTACCCCCAAAGTCTTTCCGTTCAAATCAAATCCCTTTAGATCCTCGATTTCAAATTTTCCCCGTCGGCTTCGATCAATAGTTGGTATTAATTTTCTTGAGATTGCCAAAATCAATGAAAAAGTATGCTCTGCAACCGAATGAGCTCCGTATGAAGGCACATTCACAACAGTAATACCTTTTTCTTTGCAGTAAGCCATATCAATGTGGTCAAAACCGGTTGAACGAGTCGCGACAAGTTTTAAATTTGGGAATTTAGCCAATGTCTCTTTAGTCAATGTTGAGTAGATAAATGTAGATATAATCTGAGAATCTAATAATTCTTGCGCTGTTTCATCCTGAGCTTTCCTGTTGGAAAAAAGTATCTGTTTGTCCGGAAATGATTGTTGCAAAGGATACTTTTCCCACTCCTCGATCTCAAAAAACACTATCTTGTCCATATATCCATAATAACATATTAAATGATGTGTCAAGCTCCTATCTTAAATTCAACAACGTCCCCGTCCCGCATTATGTAATCTTTCCCCTCAAGCCTTGCCTTTCCCTTTTCCCGCGCCCCCTTCCACCCGCTTAGCTCAACAAAATCATCGTATGACACGACCTCTGCTTTTATGAATTTCTTCATAAAATCAGTATGGATCTCCCCTGCCGCGTCAACAGCATTTGCTCCTTTTCTGATAGTCCAAGCCCGAACTTCCTTCTCCCCTGCTGTAAGAAAAGATATTAGTCCCAATGTTTCATAGGCCTTTTGAATAAGTCTTTCAAGACCAGAAAAATCAAGTCCCAAATCTTTTAAATATTCTCTCTGTTCATCTTTTGAAAGCTCTGACAATTCCGATTCAATTTTTGCGCATATTACAACAAATCGATCAGAATGCAAGTTAAGTGCTTGTGAATGCTTCTTTACAATTGCTGGAATATTTTTCTCTGTATACTCTCCTTCCGAAACGTTAACGACAATAACTTCAGGCTTCTGTGACAATAATCCCAATTCTCGAATTGCTGTTTTCTCCTCTTCTGTTAACGCAACATCGAGTGCGGATTTTCCTGAGTTAAGATCTTCCTGTAGTTTTTCAACTGCTCCTTTTTTCACAGGATCTGTTTTGAGTGCTTTTTCATTGATCTTGGAAAGAGTCTGCAAATCTGCCAAAATCAATTCTGTTCTGATGGTTTCATAATCGGATTTTGCATTTATACTCCCCTCTCGTATAACGTTTTCATCTTCAAAATCCCTAACAACATGAGCAATAATTGCAACTTCGCGAATATGCGACAAAAACTTGTTCCCCAATCCTGCTCCCTCCGATGCTCCTTTTACAAGTCCGGCAATATCGACAAAATTAACTGTTGCCGGCTTTATGGGCGGTATAGAAACCATCTTCTCCTCTACTTTTGTAATCTCTGCTAATTTTTCTAAACGCGGGTCAGGAACGGGAACGATTCCTACATTCGGCTCAATAGTAGCAAAAGGATAATTCGCCACAAACGCAGCCTGTTTCTTGAGAAGCGCGTTAAACAAAGTGCTCTTACCCACATTCGGCAACCCAACAATCCCTACTGATAAATTCATGGGTTGATTATAACAAGAAGCGCTTAAAAACGAAACAAAGAGGAAAATAGAGATGTTTCGCTTAGAAAGCTTTGTTGCAAACGAAGTTTTTAATCTATGCCTCTTTTAGCCTTCTCCAACAATCTCTTCGAGAACCGTCCCCTATTCACTTTGCCCACATATTTAGTGATTAAAAACCTAACCAACTTTTTGCATCACCATTACTAGTCGATGACGCGAAAGCTGAATACCTTTATCAGTTGAAAACTTTTTAACATACTTTTGTAATGAACCCCTATCCTTTTCTGAATCAAAATCTTCAAAAATGGGGACACCCTGCAAAAACAAATCGAGTTCTTCATAAGACGGATAATATTCAAAATAATGATAATTTTCCGCAAAAATAACTTTAAAACCAAGTGATTGAAGTGTTTTTAGATTTTCATCCAAAGTTGACTTGTCCCATTTTCCAAAACCTTGTCCTCTACCAAATATCTTTTTTAACTCTACTGTATCCTTCTCGCCTATCCCAATTTCAAGATAATGTCCTTTTGATTTAAGAAAACGGTAATACTCCTTGTAATAAGATGGTCCTCTCCTGCAATACGCTAAGTCGAAAAAAGAATTTTCAAATGAAGCTTGACTTGCATCCTGTAAAGAAAATTCGACATTTTTACTTCTTTCATCCTTACTATGACTTTTTGCTACATCTAGATTTACCTTTGAAGTGTCAATTCCATATACTTTCTGGAAAGAAGGTGCTATAGAAAGGGTAAATTTACCATCAGCGCAACCAATATCTATTGCAATTTTATTTTTAGAGCTTAGCCCCAAAAGTTTTTTCTTAAAAACCTTTTCAGGTTCACCTGCTGGATATTCGCTTTTATGTCGAGGACTAGCACTATATCCGTAACCTCCGAATTTTTTAGCAACCTTATCGTAAAATTCTATTCCCATATTAAATTAGTATATCAAAAGCTAGGATATGTTCTATTCAAACTAAAAACAAAATGTTGGTGGTTGGGAGTGTATTATCCGCCGAATGCGTCTCTTTCAACTATTTTCCTCTCTTTTCTGGGATTGGGTGGGCGAATGCATCAACAGAAATTTATCTATTCAAAATCCAGATAGAGAAATTTAAAATAGCAGCAAAACTCACCCAGGCAAGATAAGGATAGAGAAGATAGGATGCTACTTTGGAAATCTTATGGAATGCTTTGATTGTGAGAAATATTGCCACCCACAACGCAATTATTTCAATAAGTGCCAAGCCCGGGCTTTTAAGTCCAAAAAATATAATTGACCACGAAGCATTAAGCCCAAGCTGAATAAAGAACAATTTAACCGCATATTGTTTGGATTTAGCATTAGAAGTCCAAACGAGATATAAAGAAATACCCATTAACGCATACAAAATTGTCCAAACGGGTCCGAATACGAAGTTTGGCGGTGAAAATGAAGGCTTGGTGAGGGTAGCATACCAAGTCGGAATTGAAGAAAATGTAAAAAATGACCCTAAAATACCAGCGCCTTCGGAAAGTAAAACAGCAAATATTAAAAGCGGCCAGTTCTTAACTTTGAGCATTATATTAATTATTACTAATGCCAGCATAAAATACAACGACAAATTTTCACCTTAGATATCAAAACGTAAATTGGGGGGGGTGGAAGCTGAAGCGAAATCTCGCCCTGAGCGAAGACGAAGGGTCTAAATATGTTTTTCTTCGTTGATAGTGCCGACTGATAAATTCATAAAGAGATTACAACAGAGTATTAAAGTTTTATGAGGACTTTGATTTCGCGGCGCTTGTCCATTGCTTCATAGCCTTTTTGGATATCACCAAGTTTTATTGTTTTTGTAAATACGTCTCCAGACATGCTAAGTTCTCCTGACAAAACATGGGGCAAAAGTTTTGGGATATAGCTTGCCGCAGGTGCTCTTCCTCCCATAATCCCAACATTCTCTCCAAACACATCACCTATATTTATGGGGGCGACATCATGAGGCACTCCCACCCACCCTATACGTCCTCCTTTTCGAACTATTTTAAAAGCAGTTTTCCATGATTCTTTTGTTCCGACGCATTCAAGAACACAGTCAGCGCCAGTATCTTTTGTTAATTTTCGGACAGCTTTAAATGCCTTTTCTCCCCTTGCCGATACTATATCGGATGCTCCTAATTTTCTGCCCAATTTTGCGCGATCAGGATGAGTGCTCAAAAGAATTATTTTTTTCGCACCCAAAAATTTACTCGACAAAACAGCACAAAGTCCTACTGCTCCATCCCCTATTACCGCCACCGTTTTCTCTTTTCCAACTCCTGCGCAAACAGCCGCATGATATCCCGTGCACAAAACATCAGAAAGTGCAAGAAATGCAGGCATCAATTTTTTACTTGTTTTATTTTTGGGGACTTTAAATAGCATATGGTCTGAATTTGGAACACGGACAAATTCTGCCTGACAAGCTCCATATCCACCCTCTCCCCAATAACCGCCGTTTCTGCAACTACTGGATATTCCAGCTAAACATTCTGGGCAAATCCCATCAGATCTTGAAAAAGGGGAAATAACAAAATCGCCGTTTTTAATTTTTTTAACCCCCGCTCCAATCTCCTCAACAATTCCGATAAATTCATGACCGATTACAGTCTTCTTTTTTCTATCTGACATTCCCCGAAATGACCAAAGATCAGATCCGCAAACGCAGGAGTGAGTCACACGGACAATTGCATCCGTCGCGTCTTTTAATTTCGGGTCGGCAGCTTGATCTATCCTGATATCACGAGGTCCGTAAAAAACAGCTGCTTTCATTAAACCAAATATACACTCTTCTCCGCCAAACAGTCAAGGTTAAGCAACATTTGATAATCGGAGATCTGAGCCAGATTTTTCAATTATGCTTGCTTTTTCGCCAAAATGGGAATACTTAAACGTGTCTATTTTTATCTCTACCACGTCAACATCATCAGGATGAAGTTTTAGAAGCGGCCAGATCATCGGCTTGGATGCATTATTTTTAACTTTCTGATAAATCTCCTCTAAAACCGCGAGTCTCTGATCTGAATCCGAAACAATTCGCGCAATCCCCTTTATTTGCATCGTTTGTTTTTCTTCTTCGTCTGTTATGACCAAAGCAACATGGTCATTTAACTCCAGCGCTTCGGTTTTTTCGCTCGCTTTGCTTGTTGCGAAGAATATGCTTTCCCTACTATCGTAAAAATAGTAAATTGTAGCAGCATGTGGATAAGTGTCATTAGCAGAAAAAGTCACTATCACTGCTGTCCTGTTCTTTGCAAGAAAATTTTTTGACTCGAGCAGAAAGACAGCATCTTGTATCATTATATTAAGTATATAACACTTCGCAAAGAATTTCTAGCAAATTCTTCAAGGAGTTTATGGATTTTTAACGAGTCAAAATCATCGTCTTCATGCTCATGCAAAACAGCTCTAACTTTTTTATTGAGATCTTTACCAACAGATAAACTGCTCCACTGCTGTTTTCAACGTCACAAAAAACAACCGCGCCTAATTTTCTACTTACCAAACACTTGTAGTTGTCTGTTATACTGTAACAGTGAATACCAAAGTATTAATTGGAATTGTGATTCTCATCATTGTGGGCGGTGGATGGTTTTTGTTCGGAAGAGATTCAGCCGACCAAAATATCACTATGCCCTCCCCTACAAATTCAGAAATGCTTCAATCAGACAGCAATATTCCTATAACAACTCAATCAAACGTGCAATATTTCGAGGGCGCAAGCGGATATTTTGCCCGACCCCAGGCGCAAGGTAATTACCCAGGCGTCGTAATGATCCACGAAAACCGGGGCTTGAGGCCTGAAATCCGCGACACCGCTGAGAATCTTGCGAAAGAAGGCTATATGGTTCTGGCTGTTGATCTTTATAAAGGACAGGTGGTTGAAACTCAAGAAGAAGCAAGAACTATATCTTCAAGCTTCGATCAAGAAGAAGGCATCGAAAACATGAAAGCCGCGGCTGCTTATCTTCGTGATCAAGGCGCCACAAAAATTGCCTCGCTTGGATGGTGCTTTGGCGGCAGACAATCCGTAGCCATTGCAATTTCAGGTGAACCTCTAGATGCAACCGTAGTTTATTATGGCGGCAACATGGCAACAACAACCGAAGACCTTGAGCCTATTAACTGGCCTGTTCTTGGTATATTTGGAGATCAAGACCAAGCAATACCTGTTGAAATGGTACAGGAATTTGAGTCGTCTTTAAATACACTTGGGGTTGAAAATGAAATTTATATTTATCCAGGCGTTGGTCATGCTTTCGCCAATCCTTCAGGGGCCAACTACGCACCAGAGGAAACAAAAGATGCCTGGGAAAAAACCACTTCTTTTTTGAAAAAACACCTTCAAAATTAAATACTTAAACTATTTTATTATCACCCATTACTACTTACCATCGTTGCGGAGCCTGAAACGATCCCAGCCGGAAGAAAAGCCCAATGCGTCACCACTGCCATTCTCACCATAAACAGTTGGCGACCAATAAATAACGTACGTGTTACCGTTGTGATCCTCGCCCCATGGTGGATTTTCATTTATATAACTTTTTGTTTTAAGATGATGAGTTCCGTTATCAAAAGAGTCAACAACCTTGTCCACTATTTGATCATGAGATATGACTTCAACCTTGCGGGAAAAATCTTTGCTATGATCAGTATTTGGCAACTTCTCTTTCAGCCCTTTCCTGCCCAGATCTATTGTGTCTCCTACCGCAAGCTGCTGCCTGTGTATAGCCCTGTGCCGTTCCTTTGAAATAACACGCATCTCAATCGTCATAATTAATTTTTATTATAAAAATATTTGAAGATTATAGCATAAAATTACCTATTAATATTCAAACAATCATAGGAGGCAAGCTCGCTCTCTATCCCACGCTCAAAATGTTATAACGCGTTAGTACATACTTTAACTCCACTAACATATTACCGTAGACTGTACAATGAGTACACCAACGGTCTGAATGGAGACGACTGAAAAGCAAAATTTGAGCGTATTTGAAAACTATTATATAATACACAAACGGAATGATAGAAGGACAACCAATTAGGCTTTCAACTTTTGTAAACGAATTAGCGGGCGTAGCGCGGTCTAATCCCCAAGAATTAAATGAAGTCGCTACCCAAAAGACAGTCTTTCCTACTGACGCAGGGCATCCTATCGCAGAAACCAGAAGAATAGGAATAAAAGACAATAATGCCTCCGGCTATATTCTTGGCATTCACACTCACCGCACCTTTCCGGAAGAAGAACTGGAGGCAATGCTTCAACAAGCACTAGACCAAAGCAAAAAATTAAGACTGCCATGGAGAAAATATCGAGTAGATCTAAAACAGACTTGGGAACCTGAGGACTTTTCTAAAGAATCAAGTCTTCCGCCGTACGGCTCAAGTAAAACAACAGTTACATCTACAGCCACAACGATCAATCCGGACAGCGTCCGAATGATTAATTCCAACAAAGATACCCAACAAGCAGAAATCGAGCTTGAGGGGAACACAATGCTAGTCAGGGCAGATGGAAGATTCAGAAGTCGTCTAAAAGATATTGCAAGTGGTCTTGATCTGCAAACCGCAACAGTCAGATTATCCCCCGATGATACTGACAGATTAATAGAGCTAAGCAGAACTACTCCAATAGCGGGCTTGTCTTCGGACCAACTGAAGAGAAAATTGCAAAGAAACACGCAAGCTACTTTTACATTTACGCCAGATTCAATAACGCAGATTACAGAAAGTTTTTTCATGCTGGATTTAAAAACAACAGACGTCCCCTCTCTTGAGAGACGCCTTGGCGGAGTTGATCTTTACAAAGCGGATGGAAACCAGACAAGCCAAATTATAGAACTAAGTAAACAATACGCTCTGGATGAAATTCTAACCACGAAAAGACTCGAAGATGTGAAAAAAGCCAGCGATATCCTTAGAGGAATATATTTCAGCGCGTACGGAAATTATAATATCTCACCTGATAAGGCAAAGGATTTATTAAATGAGGAATTACAGATGTTGCAAAGCATTTATGACCCAACTGCCGAAAAGCAGCTACAGCTTCCTCCAAATATGCCCCTCCTTGTAGGAGATGTTGTGAAAAAACTTGCCACAGAATTACTAAAAGAAGAAATTACTGAACCGTTGGAAAACTTAAGTGTTGAAGATTATGTCCAATTTCTAACATCCAAAGGTTATATCCCGCCTGAATCTCAAACGCAAGATTCTCTTCCTGATACAACAATCAAAGAAAGACATCTTCTTCAATTTTACAAACAAGCTTATAATCAGCAACCAGCCGAGGCAATAGATCTATATCAAAAAGGATATCCAAATACTCGACCGTTAATCACAATTGATGCTGAAACAATAAGAGACGGAGCGAGAATAAAAAAACTAAAAGTTTTATCGTTGGCAAAAATTTTCTCCCTTCAAATAAGACAGCCGGCAAGCTCAAGCTCTAAAAACAATTTTGGCTTTGGAAGAACGGCTCACGATAGAAATGAAGCGCAATTGTCAACCACCACAAATTTGGGAAGATCCGAACTGCTCCCTCTTCAAGAATGGGCTTGCAATAGAATAGGAATAACTTTTAGTCATTAACTCCTCAAAAAAATCATGCCAACACTAAATTGAGGCAATTAGTTGGCTGAATTTGAACTTGTTTGATCTTCCGAAAGAGTTGGGGTCGCGGAGATTGATTCGCCGCTGTATTCAAAATTCCTTTTTAGAATCTTCTCCTCACCGGTAACAATGCTTTTTACCCGAAGCTCGAAAGAAACAACTCCTCGATCTAAATTATACAAAGAAATCGATTGGTCGCCGTATTCAGACCATTTTCCGCCATTTATTCTATATGCCCATACAGATGAGCAATATTCTCCCTGTTCGTACAATATCTTTACAGAAACCGGATTGTCCGACAAAGCCTCTCCCTCTTTAGGAGAAACTATTTCAATGGGTGCAATTTCTTTTTTACACTGCTCCACAGATTTAGAAGCTGACTCCCCTTCTTTGTCGCTAGATGTTGGAACAGAAATAGTCGGCACGGAAATCACAATTTTTTCTTCCTTTGGAAGACTGGATGGCTCTACTGCCTTTTCTGCTTTTAAATTGTTGACATTAAGGAGAATAACCGTGAGAAGCACAGGAACAGTAAGAATTGCGCTAAAAAATTCTATATGCTGTTTCTTACTAGGCAGATTTCTGTATAAAAAAAGTATTTTTTTTATCATAAACTAAACCCAATCTATATTTTAACAGAAAAATAAAAATTTTCCAAAGTCAAAGTTGTTTTCTTACCAAAGTGGATAATGTAAACTTTTATTACTTGAGGGATAAACCTGAGTAGAGGCTGCCGACGGCATGCTGCGTGGACTCGGCTCTCTTCATACTCTACCGCATCTCTTCTTGCTATTCCCAAACCAGTAAGCACCCCACACCAATTATCATTTTTGCCATTTCGTTTCACTTCCTTTCATGTCTCCTATTCAAGCCTTAAGCCGCTTTTTTGATTCGTCGGATAACTCCTTTCCAAGCTCCTCAGTTTTATCCGTGGCCTTTTCCTTGAGTTTTTGTCCGCCTTCCCGAATTTGGTTGTAAGTCCTTCTAAGTTTCCCGCGGTTTTCCTTATCTAACATCAATACTGCCAGTGCGCCAAAAGCTGCTCCAATTATCATGGCTGTCGCAGATCCAATGCTTCTATTTTGATTATCAAACATTATAATCACCTCCCCTTTTTCCAAAAATCAATCTAAGTAATATGCTTGCTGTACTTAAAAACCCCAATTTAATGCTATTCTTCAAGCCCCTAATATCTTTGGTCGTATCTTCAAAATCTTCTAATAAAAGCTTCAACATATCCATCGTTCGGGAAATTTTGACAGTCAGGAAAACCACGCTTGACACTATTACCAAAAACCCCAAAGCTAAAATCAAATATAAAATATCCAGTATTGTCATTTTTATCCTCTCTTAAATAGCCCTTTAAACTGACCTTATGTATTCTTATACAGTACTCCCAAGAATTAAAAACAAAAACATAATTGGGTAAGAAAAAAGAAAGAACCTTCAAAACTATTCGAATGATTTAGGAGGTGCGAGATGAGGCTCAACAATTTTAAACCACATAAATCTATGCCCTGTTAGAGTAAAAAAATATGGTCGTTCTGCTTTTATCCTGGGGAATCTAGTATCATTTGCCATCTCAACCGGTATAAGATTGGCAAATTCCGATAAATCCAGGTGAAAAAACGTCGGTTGTCTCGAAAGATTAAAAATACACAAAACTCTTTCGTCTTTATATTCCCTAAGAAATGCCAGTATCTTTTCATTTTCAGAACCTAAAACTCGAAATCCTCCCCTGCCGAATGCCTGAGATTTTTTGCGAATAGCGATAGTTTTTTTGTTCCAGTTTAGAAACGAATACGGCATTTTTTCCTGCGTGCGAACATTTATAGACTCATAATGATAACTAGGATTTACAACCGGAGGCATATACAAATACTCTGGGTCAACAGCCTCAGAGAACCCCGCGTTTGCGTCAGGCGACCACTGCATAGGAGTCCTAACGCCATTTCTGTCTCCCAAATAAGTATTGTCTCCCATTCCCAACTCATCGCCATAATAAATAGTCGGGCTTCCGGGCAAAGACAAAAGCAGCGCTGTCAAAAGCTCCATTGTAAGACGGTCATTATCCAAAAGCGGAGCGAGCCTTCTTCTAATTCCCAAGTTTATTCTCATTTTTTGATGCTTGGCGTACTCTGTAAGTATAAACTCACGCTCCTCTGTGGTTACCATTTCAAGCGTTAGCTCATCATGGTTTCTCAAGAACGTTGCCCATTGGCAGTTCTTGGGAATATTTGAAATCTGCTGAATTATATCAACAATTGCCTGCCGATTTGCTCTGGCCAAAGACATAAAAATCCTAGGCATTAGTGGAAAATTGAATACCATATGAAATTCATCGCCATCTCCAAAATACTCAATAGTGTCCGTAGGCCACTGATTGGCCTCAGCAAGAAGAATCCTATCACGGTAACCTTGCTCCATCATCGCTCGGACTTCTTTAAAAAATCCGTGTGTTTCGGGTAGATTTTCGCATTTTGTTCCCTCCTTTTCAAAAAGATAAGGAACCGCGTCGCAGCGAAATCCGTCAAGCCCCAAATCCAGCCAAAATCTGACAACTTTTTTCATTTCCTCTCTGACTTCTGGATTTTCATAATTCAAATCAGGCTGATGATTATAAAAGCGGTGCCAGTAATAGGCTTTAACTTCTGGGTCCCATGCCCAATTAGAAGTTTCTATATCGCTAAAAATTATCCGTGCGTTGGAATATTTTTTGGAAGACTGAGACCATACAAACCAGTTATATTTAGGGTTAGATGGGCCCTGGCGTGCTTCTTGAAACCAATTATGCTCTACCGAAACATGATTGAAGACCATATCAGCGATAACTCGAAGGCCTCTCTTGTGGGCTTCTTTGATAAACATTTTGAAATCCTCAAGCGTCCCTAAATCCGGATGAACGTTGTAAAAATCAGACACGTCATATCCGTCATCACGAAGTGGAGAGGGAAAAAACGGCAATAACCATATACAATCAATTCCAAGTCGAGCTAGATAATCAAGCTTGCTGATTAAGCCCGGAAAATCCCCCATCCCATCTTCTGTGCTGTCTTTAAATGTGCGCACGTGCAGTTCGTAAAAAACCGCGTCCTTAAACCATAAAGTATCCAAAGACTGTTTTTCCATCGAAAATAGTATGAAGCTTTCAGGAGTATAAATCAATGAGGATTTTACTCATAATCGCCAACGATATTCAATCCACTTTTTAGTCCCAAAATTCTTCTTTGTTGATCAGCGTTACGTTTTCAAGAGATAGAAAAACAATATACATCCAAGACCAAGAAATAAGAAGTAAAACAGGTATTCCAGCAATTGCGATGTTCTCAAATGGTATTCCATAGTAATTCCATTGCTGAACTGGTGCGACAAGGTTTGTATATTCTGAAATAAAACCTAAAATTATAGCTCCCAAAACAATTGCGACAAGAGGACGAAAATTTCCGTTTACTATATCCGATAGTAGAGTTGGTCTTTTTCTAGAAAGTTCAAATCCTTCTAGGATAAACCAACCACCAAATGCAGCAAGAGTAGCTGCTATAAATGGTTCAATATTTAACTTCGGGAGAGTAACGCCTATTAGAAATAGTGCTATTCCGGAAACTCCAATCCATGCAGAGTATTTTTGAATTTTTCTATCCCTAAAATGATATTTTCTATGTATTATTCTGTGAAACAATTGATAGCTCTGATGAAATATTAAAAAATAAAATCCCCATGCTGGAAAAGCTGTGAAAATGTAGACAAGAATGTTTTCGCTTGGTGAAAAAATTCGATCGTACTCCCAGATACCGAAAAGAAAAACTGAAATAAAATCAAAAAATACTATCCCAACTATACCACCCAACAAAAATATTTTTAAAAGATATTTAAGTTTTTTTGGAGTATCATTAAAAATATTCCTGATTCCTACAACGGTTACCAACGCTTCTAAAAAAACCGACATTCCAAACAAATGAAGTATTACGAAAAGCACATTTCCGATTGTTAGCCATGCATAAGTCGAAAAGATAAATAAAAACAATCCGCTCAATCCAAGAATTAACTCATGTTTTTTTAGAGAGTTTTGTTGAAAGCTATTCATATCTCAACGCATCAATTGGTGAAAGTTTGGCTGCGCGGCGGGCAGGATAGAGACCAAAAACTACTCCTACAAGTATAGCAACTCCTACCGCGACAATAACAGATGGTATATTTACGACAAATGGTATGGGGACAAAAAGAGTTATTAAAAAAGCCCCGGAAATTCCAATTGCGATTCCGACAATTCCGCCAATAAGAGTAATCACAACCGCCTCCATCAAAAATTGAGACAAAATATCTTTTTGCTTGGCTCCGATTGCTTTAAGAAGACCGATTTCTTTTGTCCTCTCTGTTACAGTAACTAACATTATATTCATAACGCCAACTCCTCCAACCACCAGAGAAATCCCGGAAATCGCCGCGACAACCAGAGTCAGAAGACCTGTTATTGTCTGCACAGTCGAGAGAGCGTCCTGAAAACTTTGCATAATAAAATCGTCTTCATCCTCTATATCAAGATTATGACGATCTCGCAAAAGAATTCTTACATCCTCCATTGTCTGATCAATCAAATCCGTATCATAAACTCCAACGTCTATCTCCTGAATTCCCTCGTCTGGACCAATTATTTGGTTCAGGGCAACTTCTATTGGAATATAAATAGTATTATTGAAAAATCCTCCAAAAAATCCGCTCGATGACTCTATAACCCCTATCACTCTAAACGGCTTGTTGTCAACTCTTATGATCTCACCTACTGGATCAGAATCTTGCCCAAAAAAATCAGAAGCCGCGTCTTTTCCCATCACCGCTACTCTTGCTGAAGTCAATATGTGCTCCTCTGCTAAAAACTCTCCGCTTAAAATAGTCGGGTTTAACATCTCAACAGCTTTATGGTTCATTCCGTAAATGAGAAGATTTTTGTCTATTCCATTTGCCGTAACTCCAACGTTTGCCGCGGCAAAAGGAATAACTGTTTCAACATTTGTTAACGATGAGTCAGCTTCTATTGCCTCTGCGTCGTCAAGAGTGAGGTTTTTCGGACCGGCGGCAAATTGGGCTACTGCACTAGTCCCCGGATTTATCTGGAAAAAATTAGTACCAAATGTAGTCAATTCGTTGGTGATAAACTGCACTGCTCCCTGGCCAATAGAAACAATAAGAATTACAGCCGAGATACCTATAACAATGCCAAGCATAGTTAACCCTGTTCTTAAAACATTTTTTCGCAGTGACTGAATTGCTTCTAAAAATAATTCTCTATATTCCATATCCTGAAAATTTCTAATTACTAATTTCTAATTGACCTAATCGTTTCCAACGCCAAGTTTAGAAATTAGGTTAATTAGATCAATTAGGTCAATTTCTCTTGTCTGATAAAATCTTCCCATCCACCAATCTTATTCTTCTTCTCGCAAATCTTGCTATATCTTCCTCGTGTGTGATAACGATAATGGTTCTTCCCTTCCTGTTTAATTCTTTTAAAAAGTTCATTATTCCAACAGACGTTTTGGTATCCAGATTTCCTGTCGGCTCGTCAGCTAAAATAACAGATGGATCCATTATAAGAGCGCGTGCGATAGCCACTCGTTGAATTTGTCCGCCGGAAATTCTGTTTGACAGACTATGCGCTTTATCAGAAAGGTCTACCAGTCTTAATGCTTCCATTACTCTCTCTTCTCTCTCTTTTCGCGGAATATTTGAATACATCATGGGACGCTCCACATTTTTAAAAACAGTTGTTCTTGCGAGTAAATTAAATGCTTGAAAAACAAAACCTATCTCGCGGTTTCGAATCTCTGCTAACTCATCGTCTGAAAAGCTTCCGATATCTTTTCCATTAAAAAAATATTTTCCTCCTGTTGGTACATCAAGCGCTCCTAGAATATGCATTAGAGTTGATTTTCCAGATCCCGATGGTCCCATGATTGCTATAAATTCTCCTTTTTCGATCTTTAGAGTAATTCCATTTAGAGCCTTATAGTGACTTCCGTCTCCAAGAAGGTAATATTTTTTTATGTCTTGCAAATGTATAAGAGGTTGTCCATTTTTAGGCATGTCTTTTTATTAAAATCAAAAACCAAAAGGTCCGCGACTTTGACTATTTCCATTTTTCTCCCCAACTATTATTTCTTGTCCTTCTTCAAGGCCTTTGACTATTTCCGTCCGCTCATCTCCTCTGATGCCAACCGTAACGGGAATGTTCGTCAACTCCTTTCCGTCCAGAACCTGAACCGCTCTTCCACCCTGGTATGGCTTCACCGCGCTATTTGGGACTGAAAGAACATTTCTCTTGGTATCTGTATGTATCTCTACATTGGCTGTCATTTGGTCGCGCAAAGATGGATCCGAATCAACAAGTGTAACATAAACACTGTAAGTAATTACTCCTTGCGTATTGGTTCCGACTTTGTCAACTCGCGCAACTTCGCCTTTGAATTTTTTGCCATCGATTGCGTCTATGTCGATTTCTGCTTGCTGTCCTTCTTTGATTTTTGGTATATCAATTTCATTTATTGCCACTTTAACAAACTGCTCTTTGCTTTCTGAGATAATGACAAGTGTTGTGTCGTTTGACTTAACCGAGCCCCCTACCGCAACTGCAAGATTAGCAATAATTCCATTGACAGTGGCTTTTACTTGTGCATTTTGAGTTGCCTGATGCAAAATCCATTTTGAATTTACATCAGCTTGTGCCTGAGCTATTGCTGTTTGTTGGTCTTTGTATTTTGCCTCAGCACTCAGCCAGTCTTCTTTTGCCGTGTTGAATTCAACCAGAATTCTATTTTCATCTTTTGGTGTACCGTCATCATTCTCATAAGTAGAATTTGTGGCAAGATCATAAAAAGTCTTCCATTTAGAAAGCATTGTGGATTTCAGGCTATTTGCAGTTGAATTAGCAACGTTAAGAGTAGAAACAGAGGTAAGATAGTTTGAGTAGGCTTGTGATTTTTCCTGCTCTGTAGCACTGCTTTGAACTTTGAACAGAAGGTCACCTACATTTACCCCGTCTCCATTACCTGCATAAACTTCTTCTACGATACCTGTTGATGGTGAAGTTACGGCTACACTTGCTCCGCCTTCTATATTTCCTGTTTCTGCCACGGTTTGAGTAATTGTTGAGCGTGAAACCTCACCGATTATGTAATTATCAGTTCCTCCTCCACTAATTCTGCCCCAAACAAAAAATATAACTAAAATCAAAACTGTGATAACAACAATTTTTTTCTTTAAAGACAACTTTTTGAAACGACCAAACATTCTACCCATGATGAAATTATAACAAAAATAGTGTAAAATTACCGAAAGCACATGAGAGAGCGTGATCGTTTTTCGCCCAGAGAAGAAAACCTTGGCAGAAATTGCCGTTTTTGGAGTCAAGAATCTGGATGTAGATTCCCAAAAACAGAGATGTTGGGAAGATACAGTTGCGAAGGCGTTGTTGATGATGTCTGCTTGTATCTTGTTAGCAGAAGAATTCCAAGTAGCCTAACTCCAAATCAACTAGAAGAACTAAGACGCAGGCTTCCAAACGAACCCCTCGACATTCCCCCAGGAGATATAGATATATAACTTGCTTTGGAACAAATCTGAACAAAACTTTAATACTTGGTAGTATTGGAGTATTGTCATAGCGAGTAAGCATGAACAAGCATAGCGACCTTACATTACACAGATTGCTTCGGCCTTCAGCCTCGCAATGACAAGGGTTTAGTTAGTGAATTTGAAGGTGGAGAGCATAAGCTCAATTTCTTCTTTAGAATAATTAGTATTTTGTGGCTCAAGAGTAAATCCGTGGTCCTTTCCTATAAAAAGAATATAGGAATAAGGTTCAAGCTCATACTCATCTTTTATAAGATACCAGAATGCATCTTGACCATCGGCCTTCAGACTTTTTATTAATGATACTTCAGCATCTGGACTGTTAATAAATTCTAGTAGTTGATTTATATTGCCATTGAATGGAATAACACTTAAGGTAATTTGGTCTGACGAATCATCGCCAAACACTATAGAAATGTTGTCTTCATTTCCATCGGTATCCATTGGTCCATCGCTGCCCGGAACAGTTGGTTTTGAATAACGAGAGGGATACTTAATTCGGAAACCAACTTTTGTGTTCGTATATGTTTTCCAGTTTGCAGTTTCATCAACTGGGGTTGGAGAAAATTGAGTGGCTGGGACAATTGGTTGAGTTGGGGGCTGAACAACTTGATTTTGGTTGGCTCCAAGAAAATATCCTCCCATCCCAACTGCCGCAATAAGAATTACTACAATAAGAATGATAAATGTTTTTGAAGAGTGGGGTGAACTTTGAGGAACAGATGGCTGTTGAATAGGATCTGTACCAATATTATTCTCCATTACAAAAATTGTTACATAGACTAAGTTGCTTTGTCAATTAGGAACAAGAAAACCGCGCAATTTCTGCTGGAGCGAAATTTGTGATGCTTTATTTATAGTTCAATAGTTCGAACTATTGAACTGATATAAAACTTCAAATAAAAATATACTTTTCTCTATCTGCATCCTTCAGTACATATGATCCTGGTAAACATGGAACATACGAAGATTCGACAATTTCTCTTAAAATATCTTCAAAATCCATAAGCAAATCAAAGGCATTATCGCTGTCAAGTCTTCCTATAGGAAATTTGAAATAAAGAAGAAATGTTTTTGTTGATTTCACTTATTAACTTTATATATTAAATGTATCGTGCCTTTCTTGTTTAGTTTTTTAATGTTAATAAGCTCTAATGATAAATCTAGCTCTTCATCTGAAACTAAATTTTTACCCTGTCCAAAGATCAGTGGTTCGATTGTCAATTGCAATTCGTCAACAAGAGAATTTTTCAAAAAAATTGTGTTAATCTCTACTCCTCCAACTAATAACATTTTTGTATATCCTTGTTTTCCCAATCGATTAATAAGTTCTCTTGGAGACTCGCTGCTAAACTCCAGCATTCCTTTGACAATATCGTCTTTAAATTTCTCAGGATTTCTTGTCAGGACAATTCTTAATTTATCAGCCTTAAGTTTGATAATTTTTCGAGCTGCTTCATAAGTCTTGCTCCCCATCACAATCAAATTGTGTTTTTCTATCAAAGAGAAATATATTTCGGAGTCTTCTTTCGACGCCCAAGTATAAATATTGGTTTCATTCCCTTTTGTCAGCTTTCCATTGACAGAAGAAACCGCGACCAAGATAACTTTCATAAAACATACAGTGCTTCAGACACCCCAGGGGTGACTACAAGGCTGCACCCTAGGATACCCTAGTATTTTTTGCTTTCAGCCATTGCACGCCTACATACACAAGAGGTGTTTCTATAACCGACATAAAACATTTTAAAAGCCAATATGGAAGAATAAGGCTTACTAAAAAAATAATATTATTATCAAATGGTTTGTCAAAAGCATAAAAAGCCAGGAACATAAAAATAGTTGTGTCTACAAATTGGGAGATAAAATTAGAGGCATTATTTCGAAGCCACAACGCTTTTTTCCCAAAAGCCTGTCTTATTTTGACAAATATAAAAACATCCAAAAATTCGGCAATCGCAAAAGCAGTAAGCGAAGCTGCTGCAATACGAGCAGATAACCCAAATACTATGTCGTATGCTGACTCTGAATTTTCAAATCTGACGGATGGAGGAAGAGACGTTGCAAAAAGAGAAAATATCAAAATAAATCCTATTATGATAAGTCCTGACCTTATTACGCTTCTTGTTCTTTCTTTGCCGTAAACCTCTGTGATTATGTCGTTTATTGTGAAAATAAGCGGCAGGACAAAAATTGCGACGCTCGCGTTTAGTTGGTAGCCAAAGAGATTAACCAGCGGAAATGTCTTCGCGCCCATCAGCTCTGAAACGCATATACAAAAAATGTAAACAGAAACCAAAAAATCAAATTTCTCTATCCGTAGCATCTCAAGATTTTATCATAACGTGGTCCTGCGTAAAAGAAGAGCGTTGAATACAACAATTATTGATGAGGCGCTCATCAGAATCGCCGCCCATTCCGGACGAAGAAGTACGCCAAACGACGGATAAAGAATTCCTGCGGCAGTTGGAATTGCAAAAACATTGTATCCTGTAGCCCAGACAAGATTTTGCACCATTTTATCGTTTGTCTTTCGACTAAGAGATATCGCTTTTACAACATCCATCGGATTATTTTTCATAAGAACTATATCGGCGGACTCTACCGCGACATCTGTTCCTGCTCCGATCGCGATCCCAACATGTGCCTGAGTCAAAGACGGAGCATCATTCACGCCATCTCCAACCATTGCGACAATATTTCCATCTCTTTGAAGCTCCCGCACCTTATTTACTTTGTCATCAGGCAAAACTTGCGAAAAAACAGTATCTAAATTTAATTTCCTCCCTACGTCATCCGCAACATCTTTAACATCTCCTGTAAGCATCGCCACTTTTATTCCCATCCCGTGCAGTTTTTCAATCGCTTCTTTTGATTCATCCCGAATAAGATCCGACAACACAAGAGCGCCTGTTAATTCTTTATCAACTGCCACATATACTATAGTTCCGACTCTTGTTGTCTTAAGTTTTTTAATTGCATCCTCTTTAATTCCCTCATCTCTCATCATTCTTGAATTTCCAACTGTAACTCTGTTGTTATCAATGGCGCCGGTCGCGCCTCGTCCGGGAAAGGATTTAAAATTTTCAACATCCGGTATTTTTAATTTTTTATCCTCTGCCTCCTTTATGATTCCTTGAGCAATTGAGTGTTGAGAATGACTTTCGATCCCGGCAGCCAACCTCAACAATTCTAAATTCTGAATTCTGAATTTTGAATTAATTATGATTTCTGAGACTCCAAACTCTCCTTTTGTCAATGTTCCTGTTTTGTCAAAAACAACGTAATTAACCTTTCTGGCTATCTCAAGACCTTTCATATCCTTTATCAAAATCCCATTTTTGGCGCCAAGCGTTGATGTGATAGTCGTGACCGTCGGAATCGCAAGACCCAAAGCATGAGGACAGGCAACAACAACAACCGCGACCGCGATTGTCGCGGCAAAGATTGCGCCATGAGGAAATAAAAAAAGCCAGAAAATAAATGAGCCCATCCCGGCAAAAACCGCAATATAAAATAGTATTCCTGCTGCCTGATCTGCCAAATGCTGAACATTCGGTTTTGATCCTTGCGCTTCACGGATGAGTTTCATGATCTGAGAAATAGCGGTATCCGATCCGGTCTTTGAAATCTCAATTGTAAGTGATCCGTCTTGATTCAGAGTCCCTCCTATTACCTTGTCCTCTTTTCTTTTGCCAACAGGCCGTGATTCTCCAGTCACCATCGACTCATTAACAGAACTCTCACCTTCAATTACTATCCCGTCAATCGGAACTTTTTCACCAGGCTTTACCAAAAGCCTGTCCCCAATCTGAACCTCACTTGTTTTAACGTCGCTTATTTTTCCGTTCTTTAATAAGTGAGCCTGAATCGGTATGAGTTTTGCAAGCTCGGAAAGTGCGCCTGTTGTACCCCTGACAGCCCGCATCTCAAGCCAGTGTCCGAGTAAAAAAACAGAAATAAGCGTCGCGATCTCCCAATATAGTGATTCTCCGGGAAAAAGAAAAGTCGCGGCAACAGAAAATGTGTACCCGACAGTTATAGCAAATGCTACAAGAGTCATCATTCCGGGATTTTTGTGCGAAATTTCGCCTCTTGCTGCTTTAAAAAAAGGAATTCCACCTATAAAAAATATAAAAGTGCCAATTGCAAAAAGTACAAGTTCACGCCCGAAAAAATCAAGATTGAAATGAAGCCATTTTTGGATATTCGGTGACAGGATAATCGCGAGAATTACAAAAGGAAGAGTGATAAAAAAACGGTTCCTAAACTCAATTTCCATCGAAGCATGATGTTCTCCATGATCCTCATGAGAGGATGCCATCTGAACCAGCTTCATTCCGCACTTAGGACAATCTCCCGGTTTTTCACTGACAACATCCGGATCCATCGGACAGGTATAAGTTTTCACAGTTTTTGCAATTATTTTTTCCTTTTACTATTCATGAAACCCAGTAAATGCTTAAACTTGAACGGAATAACGATAAGTATTAAAACAATCATGAAATAGAAAATCGGATTTTTAAGGAAGGGTGTATCAATGCCTGATTTGAATACTGAACTAGCGGCAAAGAAGTGCAGAACAGCCACCACGAAGATAACCAATACTACTGCAATGAGTGCAAAATGGCTCTTCCTGTTTTGATTGGTGGAATTTTGAATTTCATTCAGATTGAATCCTGTAAACTCTTCAGCGCGTATATTGTTTTCACTTATGCCTTCGTCTGTAAGCATTGTCTTCATCGAGCTAACCATTTCCGGCAGTCCCGAAATATAATAAATCGGGGACTTAAGATCATCCACATATCTTTTTAGCATCTCGTAATCTATATATCCAGTTTCTCCTCGCCATGCTACTGCTGACTTTTGGACCTCAGTCATGGTTGAAATTAATTTGAAGGAGGGGTTTTGTTTTGCCAAATTTTTAAGCTCCCCTAAAAACGCAGCGTCCTCCGGCCGCCTGTTTGAATAGAACAAAAAGATTTTATGCGGCAGTTTTCTTTCTATTGCGTCTTTGATCATAGAGAACGCGGGAACTATTCCGATTCCTCCGATCAAGAAAACCGCTGGAATTGAAGAATCATCATGCATTGCAAATGATCCGTGCGGACTATCCAGTAGTATCTCTATGCGTACTTTGTCTCCAATTTGCATATTTCTAAGAGTTCTTTTGAATGCCGTATCCCGCATTCTGAGCGCGATAACCAATTCTTTTTCTTGGGGAGAATTTGCAAGTGAAAAAAATCGACTGTTGCCCTCGCTATCTGTTTCCCTGGCCGCCTCGCTCTGCTCGGCAGGCGGGCTGGCAGGAGGACCAATGAGAGTCATTCGTATATGCTGGCCTGCTCTAAAATGAAACCCTTTCGGCTTCTCAAAAACAAAAGCCATCGTTCCCTTTGCTATTTGTTTTTTACCCTTCAAAGCGACTTCAAATGCCACCTTCTTCATTGAAGATCCAGAATGATTAGGCGGAAAGTGTCCATGCATGTTTCTTATTTCCCTCCTTTCACGAACGCATAAATATGACCCGAAAGACTTATGAAAATAAATATTAATCCTAATCCCAATAAATCCCTGTTTGCTAAAAGCAATCCTATTCCAAGACCAAATGTTATGTGCATCAAATTGGCTATAGCCGTATTTTGTTTGAAATAGGCATAATTTCTTCTCATCACAATACCAACTATCGGCAATTCATACATCATTTCATCAATGTTTTTCACAAAATCACCTCCCTTTGTCCGCCGCTCAAGCGCTCTTCAGGGCGCTATGAATAATACTGAAAAGCGCTGAAGCAAGCTTAGGCGGACTTTCTGAAAACTTTCATTACTTCTTCTGTTGAAACTTTTACATTACCTTTTTTTATATGGTCAACAACGCATGTTTTAAGATGATTTTCCAAAATTACCGCATCCGCTTCTTCCAGTGCTCTCTGAACTGCCTGGGATTGGTGAATCACGTCAATGCAGTATTGGTCGCTTTCAACCATGCCAATTACTTTTCCCAGATGCCCTTGAACAATTTTAAGTCTATGAAGAATTCTTTCTTGTGTATTTTTAGGTCTATACATATGAAAAAATTATATCCCCCCTAGGGGGATTTGTCAAGACAAACAACGATTACTATATTATCGTCTAATTTATGTCATGGCAGAATTAACACGATGATATAGTATGTTTGTTTATGTTTATGTTAAGCTTGAAGTAAATACCTGCAGACACAACCTAGAAAATTTGCAATTTGACGATCAGAAAACGTAAAATAACATCATGGACAGTACTCCAGAAAAAGAACAGCCTAAATCAGAAAGAGAAGTCTCACTTGGTGAAGACATTAATCCATTTGATCCAGAATATGCACCAGGTTTTACATGCGCAATTAAGCTAAATATTGGAGAACGACTGAAAATTCCTCTAGAAATATCTGCTATGCTAGGCTTGGATATGGATGATCCAGAGAGAGAAAATTATATACTTCCATTTAACCCAGAAGAAGGCTACCCAATAGATCCTGCAGATTTCAACATTAAGACCAGAATAGAAAAGGTAGAGCGTATGCGGGACGAATTAAAAAAACCCATAGATATAAATACAGCAGACAATTCAGTGCTTCTATTCATATGGTCGGATACACATGAATTAAAAAGAGTTGGATTTAATAAAGAACTAGAAGACAAGAAGTTGGAATTTCCTGGAGAAATGCAAGATTTATTAAAAAGATTGAGAGTATTAATAAATATACCTGGGAGGGGCCGTTTTGAAGCACGACCTGACCAGTACTTCTTAAGTAATCATGGTGAGATACTCTTTTTAGAGTATTACCCTGCTGATTTTGGGCCTCTAGCTACTTCAAATGAATACACAAATGTTCTAGCGCTGGAGGGTTTTAGTCTGGGATTACCATTTGATCAAGAAAAACTTAAAGATATTCGGGCGAGGTTTGTTTTGGCGGAGGAAGAACCAAAGGATACACAGGCCTGATACCGATGTGTTATATCTATAACAATCCCGTATCGTTAACGTACCTACGATGTACGATATTAATTCAGCGAAGGTTAAATTACTTTAAATTCGCTCATCATGCCAGATTCCATATGTTCCGGAATATGACAATGGACAAGCCAATCTCCTGGATTATCCATGTCAACCAGTAATTCAACAGTGTCTCCTTTTTGAACTAAAACCGTATCTTTCCATACCAGATTTTGGTTTTGGACTCCATTTGTTTTTACGACCAGAAAGCGTTGACCGTGAATATGAATCGGGTGCTGCATTGGATGGTCTGATTCGGGATCGTTAAAAAGTTTTAGTTTTACTTTATCTCCTTTTTTGAATTCCCAATCAATATCCATATTTTCTTTTCTGCTCTCACCATCAACCAGTTTCCATTTTAAAGTCTTGTTTGTAGACATCGCGTTCATCATGCCCATCTCATCTTCCCATTCAATTTTTTCATCTGAATCTCCCATCATCATGCTATTACTCATCATAGATCCATCCGGCATCATATGCCCACCTTCTTGACTCGTCATTCCACCCATCATGTCGATTGTTAAATTTAAGGCTCTATCAGCAGGTTTTCCAAAAAGAGAACGGATAGAATTAAGAGAATCGATAAAATCCTGATTTTCTCTAGGGATTAAAAGATAAGAAACAGTAACAGGTTGTTCTGCAACCGCAATTATTCCCATCTCATAAGTTTTATCAGGCGTCTTGTGTACAATTTGATATTCTCCATTCTCCTCAAACCAAATCTCCACAACTGCTCGCTCTGATGGCCCTAAAATTACTGATTCGACCCATTCTTCACGCTCGTATTTACCATTGTCTCCTCCAACCAATTTCATGCGGGTATTGGGAATAGAAAAGTTGAAAACCCTTGTGTTGGCAGAATTTGTAACATAAAACCGAACTCTTTCTCCTTGCTTGATGTCCAATTTATAATCATCTCTCCCATTCACAAGCATTACATTACCAAATCTTCCCATAAGCGTGTGATCTACTATATCTTTATTAAACTGCGCAATCTGTCCATCTAGCATAAGAATATCGTCCAAAAAAATTGCCTCTTCCCGATCAACCTCTGCCCAATAATCTTTCTCGTTTGGCGTGACTATAAAATTCCCATAGAGCCCTAATTCCTGAGCATAATCTTCACGTACATGAGGATGATACCAGTAAACTCCAGCGTCCGGAAATTTTAGTTTATAGGTAAAACTCTCTCCCGGTTTAACCGGTTTCTGAGTCACATCGGGAACTCCGTCAAATTTGTTCTCTGCTCTTATTCCGTGAGAATGAATAGTCGAATCAACATCGGCATCATTTTTGAAATTTATCGTTATTTCTGCCTCTTGAGGAACTTTTATCAAAGGACCGGGAATCGAACCGTTATAAGCAAGCATCTTTACTCTCTGACCGTTTATTTCATTTATCACAAAACTCGCAGTAATATCATAACTTTGACCATCTCTAAGCTCTACTATTTCATGCTCTTTTACCAATGGAAAATTTGTTGGAGATGAAAATTTACCAACATAGAAATATACTCCCAAGCCAATCAAAACTATCCCAATAAGAATTGCAATAAATATTCTATTCGCTTTGCTCATAACAATTATTATACGCTAAGTCTTGTTAAGAATGGTCTACGTGGTCTCCTTCTCCTCCGCAACCGTCCGAGAGATTCCAAACTTCTGTAATTTGCTCTCCACCAAAACCCTTTTCTTTAATCAAAAACTTTGCCAGTCCTCCATAAACATACCATCGCCAACATTTGCAGCAGCACGGTCCTTTCTCGTGAGAATTTGCCATTGCGTAGTCATATGCTTTTTGTTCTTCTTCTGAAAGCACATCATCATAATGACTCTTTAATTTCTTGGCAAGTTCGGCGTCTATATCGTAAGGATCAGGTGGAATTTCAGAAATATCTTTATATTTTTTCAATCCCTCCACCTGCTCCTCGTATCTATGCCAACTCATAGGGCTGCAGCAGGAGCCTTTGATTCTGGAATCATCCGTCATTGAGGATATAGAATCAGTAAATGCTCCCGAACAGGAAGAATTCCCTTCCGAAGCCAAAACTTGAAAGCGAGCAAACAACGGATTGTTAATTGTGCCTTTTTCCGAAGGTTCTCCATTCCAAAAAAACGCCATATAACCAAGGAAACCTGTAAGAATAAGCAGTGTGAATAGTAAAAGATTTTTCTTCATATGTTTTTTCTCAATGGAATCGCGCAGTATTCTTTTTCAAAAACCGATCTTAATAAAAGATAAAAAGAAATTGACAAAAGAACGACCGCCAAATATGAAAGTTCAAGACCATGGAAGGGTAAAGCAAGAATGCTTCCGCTTAAACCAAGGATAGAGAAAACAGGCAGGCCGCACGCCGCGCAACCGCTGCCTGCAATTCCAAGCAAAGTATTCCCACCCACTAGCGCTACAAGTGCTAATAGAACAAAAAATAGCTTACTAACCATTTGTCATTTCTTCTGAACCTGTTTCCAAAGCCAAACGGCAAGAAGAATTAGATTAACAAGAACTAAAATCAAGAATAGGAATCCCAAAAGATTTCCTCCGCCCCAGCCCATCATGTCTCCATATCCCCACTGTCCCATCATATGTCTCTCACCTCCCTTTTATACAACAAATCCATCATAAAGCAGATAATGTCACATTGCAATGATTTAAATCATATGATATAAGATAAATAGTGCATCACAAACCGAGCCGCAAAGATATTCATAGCTATCTGACTGATCTCTCTCTTGCTGTTCTTGCTACAGTTGGCTCTGATAATACTCCTTATACAGCAACTGTTTTTTTCACAACAGATGAGGATCTTAACTTTTATCTTATGACAAAATCATCTACGCAGAAATTTCTAAATTTAGAACATAATAAAAATGTCGCGCTTGCAACCATAGACGCCCACACAATAAAAACAGTTCAGGTCAAAGGAACTGTAGAAAAAATTACAGATACTGATATTACAACAAGAATAGTTGAGGCTCTGGCAGAAAAAAGTGTAGTAGGAGGAATATCCTATTGGCCGCCGCCTCTCTCAAAAATTCAAAAAGGAGAAATAGTAGTTCTTAAAATAACACCAACGTGGCTTCGTTATGCTGACTATTCAAATCCATCTGAAAAAGAAGAGGAAGTCTTTCACCAAATTATTCCCTAGTTTTTTCCTCTACTTCTAAAAAACTTTTTATTTCTTCTTCTAAATTGGGCTTTGTGATTTCCTCAAGCTCGTAATGCACCCTAACCGATGGTTTCTTAATTTTTAGAACCTTTTGCAAATTAACAGGCGTTCCAATCACAACAAGATCAATTGGCATGCTGTTAATTGTCTTCTCAAGTTCCTTTATTTGCTCGCTGCTATACCCCATCGCGGGCAATACGTCTCTTGTGTGGGGATAACGTTCAAAAACATCCTTGATTGATCCGACAGCATAAGAGAGCGGAGAAACAATCTCTTTTGCATGATAAATCTTGGCAGCAACAAAACCTGCACCGTACGTCATGCCCCCATGAGTAAGAGTTGGTCCATCTTCGATAACAAGCACCCGTTTTCCCCGGATTTGCTCTTTCTTCTCAGCAGTTATATGAGAATTAGCCTCAATTATAACCGCATCGTAGTTTACCTTCCGTATATTTTCCCGAATCTGATCGACTGCTGTAAATGATGCGTCATTTACTTTGTTGATAATTACAATATCAGCCATACGAAGGCTTGCTTCTCCAGGATGATATCTTAGTTCATGGCCTGGCCGCAGCGCGTCGGCAATAACAATGTGCAAATCGGGTCTGTAAAACGAAAAGTCATTATTCCCTCCATCCCAAACAATCGTGTCTGCTTCTTTTTCAGCTCGTCTTAAAATCTTCTCGTAATCAACTCCCGCGTAAACAATCGCGCCAAGATCAATATGCGGTTCGTATTCTTCTCTTTCTTCAATCGTGCATTTATTTTTATTTAAATCTTTATAAGTAGCAAACCTTTGTACGATCTGTTTTGATAAATCGCCATACGGCATGGGGTGTCTGATAACTACCACACGTTTTCCAAGTTTGCGCAATATTGACGCCACTTTGCGAGATGTCTGGCTCTTTCCGCTTCCTGTCCTAACAGCGCCAATAGAAATTACCGGTACGTGTGTATGAAGGGTCGTACTGTGCGTTCCCAACAGCCAAAAATCAGCGCCTGCCGCAATAACTTGGGAAGCTTTATGCATAACCTCCTCGTGTGAAATATCGCTATAGGCAAATACCACTTTTTCAACATTATTGTCCTCAATAAGTGTAGAAAGCTGTGATTCTGAATAAATTGGAATTCCTTTTGGATATAGTTTGCCAGAAAGAATTGCCGGGTAAACCTTATTTTCTATCCCCGGAATTTGGGTTGCAGTAAAGGCGACGACCTCATACGCTTTCTTGTTTCTAAAAAATACATTAAAGTTATGAAAATCTCGCCCCGCAGCACCCATGATAATTACCCTCGTTCTTCTCATTGCAATTGCCCCCTTAGCTCTTTTACAAAAATAGGCTTTATCTTCCAATTTTGTTTTTCTTCTATCATTTCCGCAACTCTTTTGCTTTCCAAAAGCACATCGTTAAGAGGAATGTTAAGTTCTGTAATAAATTCTCCCAGCACTTTTTTCTGAAGAGCTCCAGAAAGATGTTTCTTTAACTTATGAATATTCTCCTCATGTCCTCCTATGATAATGAAGTGAATATCATTATTATTCCTAACAAGACTTTCTGCAACCGATGCAATCATCTTAAAATGCCGATGAAGATGTTCTTCTATATGACGAAATATCTTATCCTGTCTTTTCCACGCCTCGTGAATTTTTCGAACATTTTGCGGAACTGCTTGATCAACGACATCTTCATGTTCTACAATTTCACCAAGATACACTATAAAAAATCTTGCTTTTTTTCGATCCACAAGAATCACCATATACTTCTTGTGTCTTTTTACATCATCAACAAGAGGAGAGAGATAACAAGAATTCGAAACTTTCAAAAGATTCGGCAGATAAAACTCAAAACTTAATACTTCCCAAAGATTTCTTCCTGCTGTAAAAAATACCACACTTCGTGTTCCTCTTGTGTCAAAAGAGTCCTCTAAATACTCTTCTATCCTTCTCAAATCTTCGCGGAATACTTTTTTCTCGCTTGAAGAAAGCTGATGTATCAATGAATGAAATTGCGTCATTAACATAGTTTTTAGAGACGACTTCTTATCGCGTGCTCCTGCCACTCCTAAATAAACAGACAATGTTGGATAAGAAGAATTTTTGTATGATAATAGTTTTCGTATTGTTTTTTCCATTATCCTCCCTTTCTGATTGTTGAGTGATCCAGATATTTGCTGTTGCTTGAAATGTGTTTTCCTTTATATGTTTCGAGTTTTTTCGTGAGTTTTGCAAATGAATTTTTGACTGCCTCATCTATGGTCTTCCCAATCATTCTGACAACAAGAGGTTTTTTGGGAAGAACAAGCTTGATGGTTCCATCATAATATATGGGATTGTCAACAGAAGAACGGTCGGACGCAGAGGTCACTCTCTTGTGTTTTTTGATGAGAATATCCAATAGAGATGGGCTAAGTGATCGTTTGGACAGAAGCGTTGATAGTTTCTTTGTATGTTGCCCCACATATTCTTTGGATGCAGTTGAAAGAGCACAGTCTTTGGTAGCAATTATAAAACGCATATCTTTCTCCTTATTTGTCGGTTGGTAATCTTGCAGATTTGTGCTCCTGATCTTTTTCTTCAAGATCATCGAGAGTATACTCACGTTCTCCATTTCGATTCGTTCCCATCACGTGGCCCGGATCTCGCCCGATATCCTCTCCCTCCAACCATATCCTCTCGCAAAAATCACACATAAATGCAACTTTTCCAGTCTTTTTGATCTTCACTTTTACTATTTTTCCCTCATCACATTTCGGACAAGTCATTTTATACACCTCCTTTATGAATTTGTTTGTGCAACAAAATTTCTGTCAAAAAATTCACATATCTTTTTAAATTCAGCCCTATATTCTCGATCCAATCTTCAATGGTATAGGCAATTTTCAAAACGGGATGCGCATATTTCCAATTATTCTTTAGCTCTTCTGTTATTGTCTTCATATAATTCTCCTATTAAATTACCGTGTTTGTATAAAAAGCAATTATAAAATTTACTATCATTTTCAGATCTGTTATTAAATTGTGAAGTATGTTTAAAATTATTCTTTTCATGTTAATAAAACTATACTAATTAATTTCATCTAATGCATTGATTTGTGTCAAGAAAAACCTGTGACCAGGATCAATGCTATTGACAACTTACTATAGTACATTTTAAACATGATCAAACTTATTGAACGTGGGACATACAGACTTATCGAAACAAAAAGACAGATAAAGATATTGATTCTGGAAGATAAGAGATCGTATGCATGGATCAACGCAGGTGCGATAGGAGAAATTTTGGTTGCATCCCATAGTCCCCATAAAGCCGATCACATTTTGACCGTAGGCAGGTACAGGATATATGGAGTAAAAGACGAACCCAAACTAACCGATCTTCTCCACTTGGAACTTTTGGCCGGAGATGGAGTCTGGCAGGGATACCTATTGACAAAAGGGCTCCCGACTGTAGATGATAAAAGAGTAAGGATAATTCCAACAAAAGAGGCTATAACAAGAAGTCTGGAATAATAACTATGAAATACGCTGTCTTAGCAACGCTTAGAATTGGGCTGGGTTGGACTTTCCTCTGGCCTTTTTTTGACAAGCTTTTGGGGCTCGGTTTTGCAACTGAATCCGGTAAAGCTTGGCTTGACGGCGTCTCTCCGACATTTGGTTTCCTTAAATTTGGAGCATACGGCCCGCTTAAGCCTTTCTTTGAAAGCCTCGCGGGGAATCCGTTGGTAGACTGGTTGTTCATGATCGGACTGCTGGGCTTGGGAATAGCTCTTATTCTTGGCATCGGAATGAGAATCGCGGCTTATTCCGGAACACTTCTTTTACTCTTAATGTGGTTTGCTCTCCTGCCTCCCAAAAACAATCCGTTTTTGGATGATCATATTATTTACGCGCTTCTACTGATAATGCTGTATCAAACGAACGCAGGAGACTGGTTTGGACTGGGAAAATGGTGGGGACAAACAATGCTTGTACGAAAATATCCGATATTAAAATAGCTCGTTTTCAAGTTCTTTCAAATTCTTTATTGTAAGAGTATTCTTCTGAAAAGAAACTAGCCCTTTGTCTTTAAGAGTCTTCATTTCCCGGCTAATTGTTTCTCTTGTCATGCCGCTGCTTGCTGCCAAATCTTTTTCAGAAATTCGAAGAGGATTGCCAAACCGTTTTGCATGAATTATAAGTTCTGTAATAAGCCTTGCATAAGCATTTCCAGCCATAAGATAAGTCATTCTAGTCATCATCCCGTCTGTTCCTCTGTAAACCCGGCTTAATAAATCGCAAAGCACATCCGGATTCGCCTTGATAAACTCCAAAACTTTATCCTTCGGTGCTCGCCAAACTTCAATATCTATTATGGCTTCAAAAAAATACATGTTGGGAGTATTATTTATAGCCCAAGACATTGGGAAAAATGAAATCGGCTTGAACATATTCACCACCAATTCGTCGCCTTTTTTTGAAATCGCATATTCTTTTACACGTCCGCTTTTGAGGTAAAAAATTCCGGGAGGATCATCATCGGCCCTAACCAAAATCTCTCCCTTTTTATATTTCTGATATTTGAATCTGGTAAAAAATTCATCAATTTTTTTCTGTATTTTTAAATCCACTGATATATTTTAACAAACATTTTTTCTCCAATCAAACTCATCTTTCCCACATCGCAAAGCTATTCCGATCCCGTGGAACTCTATTGACGATCCGGGATGGCTTTTACAATCAACCTTTTTTCGTCAAAAAATCCAGAGCAGGTAAAAAGAGTGAGAACTTCTGAATCTGTCGGAGCAACTGTTGTAATATCGCTTGGGTAAACATCAACAGTCTCAGAAACCTTATATTTATACCATTGATCGTTGGTCAAAACATACACAGCATCGTCCTGTTTGACATCACGCAGTCCCAAAAACAAACCCTCTCTTGCATGGGCAAAAACAACCACGTTTCCACCTTCGCCCGGATTTGCGCTTCCCTCCCCATGCGACGCAGTAGTTTCTGAAACTTCCCAATATCCATTTTTAATCTTTGAGGGTGTAATGGATAAGTCAATATTTAATCTTGGTATGATTATATTTCTCACGACAGATTCGTTCGTCTTCTTTTCAAAAGCCTCGTCCGCGACAATGGGTTCTTTGGCAGCATCTTCCCTTTGGCTCTGAACACCCGATGTTCCAAATATAAATATAAACCACGCAAATCCTACGAGAATAAAAACAATTCCCAACAATGTCCTATTGATATTTGACTTAGATGCTACTTTTTTTGGGGGGTTTTCTCTTTTTTTTCTATATATTATTTTTTTATCTTTCAGCATTTCTTCTCAGCAGACCAAAACCGAATGCTACAAACAAAAATCCAGGCAGAAAGTGCAATAAAGACTTTTCCCCGCTTGCCGATGGAAGTCCCAATACTTCTCCCGCTTGGTCAGGACCGCCCACTCCTCCACCGTTTCCGCCGTCACCGTCTCCGTTTCCCGAAGGAACTGGAGTCAAAGTAGCTGTTGGTGTAACAGTAGGCGAGGCTTTTGCTTTTGGCGATGGCTTTGGCGTTGGGGTTGGACATTTTTTGTCTTTGCAATCAACGCCTCCGACATTTTTGTTAAATTCATTTTTTATCTCAACATTTGTACCCGCGTCTCCTGTTGTAATATTTGATCCACCAACATTGTCATTTGCCCAGTTTCCTCCCGTGTCCGCTCCTGCTTCAACGTCATTGTTGATATTTGCAGAACTTTTCTGATTTGAAGTATACGATTCTGATTGGTTAATATTTATGGAATTATTTGAACCAGATACATTGTCTGAAACATCCAAATTCTGACTGTAAACTTTTCCTGCAACTAAAACTAGAAAAACAAGAAACATTGATACGGCAAGATATTTGATTTTATTTGAGGTTTTCATTTATTTATACAAAAAAACTGCCATTTAGGCAGTTTTAATTTGTTCTGTGATTCTAACCCAAAGCAGACTGATTGTCAAGACGCTAGAGTATAGAACCCAGACTTACAATTGCAGAAACAATAAGTATTGCAAGTACTACAAACAAAAATATAACCAACGCGAAAAAAATTCCCATTCGTTGCTCGTTTTGAGCAAGCTTAATCAAAATCGATCCTAAATAATCTCCAAAAATTTGTTTCAGGAAATCGTATTTTGTATTTTCCATATTACGGTATTAACTTAAAATTACCAAATTTCAGAACCTAAAACAAGTGGTCATGTTTTGCTGTAGCCAAGAGGAGATTTTTCGGATTCTTTTATAATTTTTTCCAAAACTTTAACGTCTATATCATCTATCTTTTTAAATCTTATGCATGATTTTCCGATGCTTGCTTTTGGAAAATCTTTTTTGTGTGCTTCCGCTATATACTTACCGTCTTTGACTCCACAAACATAGACAGATATGTAATTTTTTTGAGATGCAAGAAGAACAACCGACCATTCTCCCTCTCTGCCGCTTGCATACTTGTAGTGATAACTACCATAGCCTATCATTCCGTATAAAATATGCGGTTTTAGATTTGGGATGCACTTTTGTATAAATTTATGAAGCTTTATGATTTCTGATTTTCGTGGTTCTGCAATTAGGTCAATATACTCTTCCGGAGTTTTTGCTGAAGTTGGCTTGAACATGTTCATAGTTGAATAATTATAGATTATTTGTAAAGAAATTTACAGTTCTTTGCATTGATTGAGTAAAGCTGGTTCCGGTTAAGTTATGTCCTCCGCTTGGATATTCATAAAACTCGTTTAAAACATTCTTTGTATTAAGCAAAGAAATTAGATTCCTGCTGTAATCGATACTCACAACAGGATCATCTGTAGCATGATGGATCTGAATCGCGCCTTTCAGATCAGACAGATAATTTGTCGGCGCGACCTGCTGCCAAAAAACACTTTCTCTGCTTGGCTGTCCATATGTATCGATAAGCTGTTGTCTTTTTCTCACCCTCTCAGAGCTCATCTCGGGCGGTCTGTAGCTTGAGTCATTTATCCCATATTCCCTAAAGTCTATATAAGAATAAACAGCGCCTGCCATAACTACTACGGCACGTATCTCAGGTTTTGCCGCAAAACTTCGCATGACAACATTCCCAGCCATACTGTGTCCCCACAACCCTATCTTTTCGGGATTTATAAATGAAGAACTTTGCAAAGCAGAATAAGCATTTAGCGTATCAACAATATAATCGGATGAATAATACGCCCCTCCCGTTTCTCCTTCCGAAGTTCCGTGTCCCCGAAGATCTATCTTAAAAACCACAAATCCGTTTCGAGCCAAAAAATCCACATAATCATAATAATTTTGGGTTGTCTGATATGATTTTGGAGGGATATATCCATGCACAAAAATAATCGCGGACCATCCTCCAACTGGCATCTCTGATTTTGGCTGAGTCAGTAAACCATTTACTCTCAATCCATCTGAATCGTAACTTGTCACATACGCAGAGTAATTTTGAGTTTCATAGGTCTTTTGGAGATCACCAAGGCTGCTTTTATATTCCCTTTCACGCAGATACGGAATAGTAATTTCATAAAAGGGCATAGGAGTTGGCGTAGGAGTCGCCATGACATTACCGCTTGATGCAAAAGGTTCATTAGCGATCTGAGCAGGTTTTTTTATAAACACAAATACTACTGTCAATAAAAAGAGACAGAAAATTACAAAAAACCCCAAATAAAACCACGTCTTTTTACGATAAACGGGCTTGTTGTAGTAGGGATCGGGCAGAGTGTTTTGATCAGATGAAAAATTTTCCATCCTATTAGTATACCGCAGGTATTACCAGGAATAAATAAGGTATTTTTGGTATACTTAATAAATTGTGAAAAAAAGTCTATTCATCCTCACTTCTCTTTTTATAGTAATATTGATAGTCACAAATATTTCCTTTTTTAAAACATCCCATCAAATTAGCGGCGCTCCTCCTTATGATCCATTGGACGAACAACTCCCGAATAACTTCGATTATCCCTGGCTTGAAAATTGGGAACGCCCTGATGGTCCGCCAAAAGTCGGACTCCAGGTTGGACACTGGAAAAGCGAAGAAGTACCGGATGAGCTAAGACGACTACGCAATAATACGGGCTCTTCAGGCGGGGGCAAATCCGAATGGGAGGTAAACTATGAAATAGTAGAGGAAACAAAAAAAATTTTAGAAGAAAATGGAATTGTGGTCGATGTTCTTCCTGCAACTATTCCTCCAAAGTATTGGGCTGATGTTTTTGTCTCAATCCACGCGGATGGAAGTCTTGATCCAAGTAAATCGGGGTTTAAAGCGGCAGCACCGCGAAGAGACATGAGCGGAAAAGCAAATAGCCTTGTTGAGAAAATGGAAATGACTTATCAAGAAACAACAAGCCTTCCTAAAGACCCAAATGTTTCAAGGAATATGCGCGGATACTACGCGTTTTCCTATTGGCGATACGAACATGCTGTTCACCCAATGACAGCCTCTGCTATTCTTGAAACTGGATTTTTGACTAGTGCTTCCGACCGGAAAATTATCGTTGACAATCCCCAAATCTCTGCTAAGGGAATTGCCGAGGGAATTATGACTTACCTTGAATCAGAAGGATTATTGGAGCTATAATAATATCGCTTATGAAAAATAAATCATTAATCTACGTATTTGTTGCAATATTTATTGTAGGCGGTGTATATTTTATTTTGGGAAGGCAAACATCAATCGCGCCAACCCACCAAACACAAGAATCGGCAAGTGTTACTTCCGCTCCAGCTCAACCAGACTCAACAGATTGTACTGAAAACCCTACTCCTTCCCAAACAGAAGGACCTTATTACAAATCGGGGTCTCCCTTGAGAAACAACATAGCCGAAGGAATTAGCGGCGAGATATTAATTATTACCGGTTATATTTACGACAAAAATTGCAATCCGATTTCCAATGCGTGGCTTGATTTTTGGCAGGCAGATAGCAATGGCGTTTATGACAATGCCAGATACCGACTTAGAGGACATCAATTCGCTGATGAAAAAGGAATGTACAGGCTCGAAACTATTGTACCGGCTCAATACGGATCAAGACCCGCCCACATACATGTAAAAGTAATGCCTCCAAACGGACCTATTCTAACTTCCCAGATTTATTTCCCAAATGACCCCAAAAACCAAACTGATTCTATTTTCAACCAGGAGCTTATAATGACGGTGGAAGCAAGTGAAAACGTAATGCAGGCGGAATTTAATTTCGTACTAAACCAGTAAATTTATCAAATTATTTTTTTAGAACGAAGATTCAAAAATAGCTCTCTCTTTGTTAAGACAACAGCTCCAAATCCTGCTAGCATTGCAACAAATGATATTATACCTCCAACAATTGGAATGAGTCCTACAATAGAAAGGGCTGCTAGCCCAAAAAGAAAAGTTATAAATAAATTATATTTCTGACCTAGGAATCCGGAAATTTTTCCTCCCAAAAATACAGCTGTGAAGACCTTTGCGAACATAACGACAAATATGTAATAAACAAGAAGCAAAATTGAAAGAGGAATTCCAATTATAGTAATAAACAATAAAACAATTATTATAGGTGTGATGATAAGAGCAAGAAAACCAATTCCCATACTCATCCAAGGCCTATCATTTATTTTTGCCACAACTTTTCGGGTATAGTTGGGGCCAAAAATAATCAAAATTGCACCTACAAAAAATGTCCCTAAAAATGTATAAAGATTCCAACCAAAATTTATAGCAGCCAAGATTCCTTCTTTCTTTGGAACATCGACTCTGGGAACAATATGCTGTGTTACTTCACCAGACACTGTGGCATCATTTGCGATATTTATCTCCCGCTCGCTTGCGTAAATAATGTCTCCATTAACTCTCGCGTTTGAAGAAAGATCAAATTCTCCAACGCCTGCCAAGATGTCAGAACCAACTGTATTATTTATGGTAAGTGCCCCTGCTCCAACTGTTAATCCCCTACCGATTGGTCCAAAAACCTGAATATTCCCCCCAGCTCCGACCATGCTACCGACAATATTTGAACTCTGTTCTATATCTATATTCCCGCCTACTGTCGTAACATTACCGTCTACTACGCCTGAAATATTTATGTTTCCGCCCGCAGCCCGTATGTCACCCGCCACTTTTCCAAGTACGGAAATATTTCCGCCAGCAACCAAAAGATCTCCGTTTACAACACCATCAACTATTACATTTCCCCCCGCGATATACGCGTCTCCATTTACAGTCCCTGACAAGACAACTTTCTCACCGGTTGAAAAATAATCACTGTCTATAACTTCGTCTTTTTCAAGAGTCGCAACTTCATCAGATCTGAGATTTTCCTGTGCAAAAACAAATGTGGGAATCAGTATGAGGAATAAAAACGAGGTAAATAAAATGCCAAAAAATACTTTCGACATAATTACTATTTAACACACTTTCTGCAATTAATCAAGATCCGTCTACTGCACCATACCAAATTTTTTATTTAACTTTGTCATTTTTATAAAGTAATTTAATCTTTTTTCAAAAACCTCCGGCCTTACTCTTGAACCATCGATAAAAGCAATTCTAATCCTCTTATATCTTTCAGGAAATTTTTTAAAATTACCCCAGGCCTCTTTATCTTTTTTCAGCTTTTTTAATATATCTTTTGGCATCTCAAACTTCTCGTCCAAAACATTTCCCAATTTCGAAAGTCCGGCTGGTGTCATCAATCCTCGTTCGATAAGCATTCTGGCGCGCTCTTTGTTCAACTGAGACCAGTTGCTCTTCGGGTTTCTCGGTGTATAGCGCTGTACTGTTGATTCTTTATCAAAGCTTTTAACAGTAGAATCTATCCAGCCAAAACAAAGCGCCTCTTCAACCGCATCGTTATATGGAATACTTCTTTTTCCAGAAATCTTTCTGAAATTTATAAGCCAAACTTCCTTTTCTTTATCATGATTCTCCTCAAACCATTTCCTCCACTGCTCTCTATTTTTCGCGTAAAAAACTCTTGTAATATTCATACTTGGTACCGCTGTATAAATTTTATCAAATTTAGTAAACTAAGTTTGTGGTTAAAAATATTGTAAGACTTGAAGGGCTATTTGTATTCCTTGCGGCTTTGTATTTTTATTTTCTCTCAAACGGCAACTGGTTATTGTTTGTAATCTTGTTCCTGATCCCCGATCTATCAATGACCGGATACTTAAAAGACAAAAAACTGGGTGCAACAATTTACAATTTTGTTCATAATTATATTCTGGCAACTCTATTAATTTTTGTGGGAATTTTATTCCAAGATATCCTTCTTTACTTAGGCGTAATACTAATTGCTCATGTAGGAATAGATCGGTTCTTTGGATTCGGTCTAAAATATCCTACCAATTTCAAAGACACCCATATCCACAAACTCTAAGCCCTGATCTTCACAACTACTTTTCCTTTGGGGTGGCCGGATTCGAGGTATTCGAATGCCTCTTTTGTTTTTTCAAGCGAAAACACTTTATCTACATGTGGCTTAATCGCTCCGTTATCAACCAGCTCTCCCAGACGCTTGAGTCTTTCTGAAGTTATTTTTGTATTTTGCCCTATTGAAGTAATACCCTGCTCTTTTGCAAGATCAGGATTAGGCTGCCCCAACATCGAGACAATGACCCCGCCTTTTCTAAGAACTTTAAACGACCTCTCTACTGTTTCTCCTCCCACGGTGTCAAACACAGCGTCAAAGTCGTGAAGTAGCTCTTCAAATTTTTGAGTTTTATAATCAATCGCCTCATCGGCTCCAAAACTTTTAACAAATTCTATATCATCGCCACCCGCAGTTGTCGCGACATATGCTCCTAGATGTTTGGCTAATTGAACTGCTATATGACCAATCCCCCCAGCCCCTCCATGAATAAGGATTTTGTCGCCGCTTTTTAGTTTTATGTGTTCTTCAAGAGCTTGTATAACACTGGAACCAACAAGAGGCAAAGACGCTGCCTGAATAAAATCAACGTTCTCCGGCTTAAGAGCAGAATTCTCAGCATTTGCCGCGGTAAATTCCGCAATAGCTCCGGATGCGCCAATTAAAACAAGTGCTTGCCCGTAAATTTCATCCCCTATTTTAAACTCGGAAACATCTTCTCCTAAATCAGTAACAACACCCGAATAATCACCGCCAATAGTAAAAGGAAAGTCTAGAGGAATATTTTCTTTCATGTAGCCCAAACGTAGTCTGTAGTCAAACGGATTTAGACTAGCTGCATGAACTTCAACAAGCACCTGCCCTTTTTTAGGAATTGGATTTTGGACATTTTTAATCTCGATTACTTCCGGTCCACCATACCGATTATACTGTGCAGCTTTCATGTACTATACATTACAACATTAACATTATACAAAATTTATAAAACCGCGATCACAAATCCCATTGCCAAAATGGCTGTCAATTGATAGCCGGTATTTATTGCAAAGAGAGTCCATTTTTTACTACCAAAAATTTCTCCCGTCAACTGAACCGGCATTATAAATCCAAACCACATCCAAAATGCGCTGCTGATTCCTGTTGCCAATCTACTGTAGTCATAGAAATTTTCAGAAAGCACTATAACATGAGACAAGACATAGGCACTGACTAGCGTGGCCACGAAACTTAAAGCATATAACTTCCCCATCTCTTTTTGAGCTTTTTTTATACCCTCTTCCGTATAACCTGAGAGCTTCATCCAAGGCTTGCCGAAAAGCATTTTTGAGTACCACAGAAAACCTATAGCCATAGAAAAAACGCCTGCAAAAATAATTGCAAGATAATTTACTTCAACATTCACTCATTATCACCCCCTTTTACTCAACTACCAATGTCCCTTTCATTCCAGCCTCTCTGTGCCCAGGAACAGAGCAGAAAAATTCATATGCTCCTGCTTTGTCTGCCACGAATTGCACCGTTGCTTCCTCCCCAGCATCAATTAACGACGACTGAACACCAAGCTCTTCAATTGTGAAATCGTGCGTCCCAACAGTATTTTTGTATTTAATCCTTACTGTATCTCCTACGTTTACCCTAATCTCATCGGGAGTAAAGCTTAGACCTCTGCTTTCAATGGTGAATTCTTTTAGATTCGCTTGCGCCTCTGAATCTGTTGATTCAATAGTGTCGTTAGACTGCATATTAGCTTCAGGTTCTTCCACTGTCTCCTGGAAAGATTGTTGATCGCTCGAAGAATTCCCAAGAAGCAAAACTCCTCCAATTACGACCAAAACCAAAACTCCTAGAATCATCAATGCCTTATTCATGTCCTCACCCCCTTCCTTAATTAATAATAGTGTAACATAATTATCAAATATCTTCTATGTAATATCTTATCTCCTCTTTTTTCGGATCGAGAAGATTAAACAAATAAGTTATGTCTTCATTGCTGTGTCGGATGCAACCCAAGCTTCCAGGACTTTGCTCTGATAATTTTTCCATATCACCATTTACCCCATGAAGTCCGAAATATCCTGGAATCTCCCAATTGCACTCACCATTGCATTCATCATAAGGAATTGGACCATACGGATACTCTTCCGAGACGGGAATATCCAACGAAATAAAATATGGCGCGGTTTCTGGATTGTCGCTAGAATCAGTTTTATCTGTAATCAACCAGTAATTTCTGCCTAAAAGTTTAGGAAGCGGTGTGGGACTCTGACCAGAAATTCCTGTCTTGACTTTAAATGTTTTTATTAATCTACTCTGCTCCTTTCGTCCCGGGACGCCTTCATACAAATACTCTATATTTGATTTTCTATGAAGTGAGAGCCAATGAACCGACTCTGTTTGAGTTGTCGATAAAACCTCCCTTGAAGATTCAATAGGTCTTTGTATGTATGCAAGAATCCCCAAGGCTACTATAACTACAAGCACAAAAATTTTTCCCATGCCCCTTCGCTATTTACACCACATTGTGGATGTAAATACACTCCTTTCTGTAAAAACATTTTCTTTATCCAACATACACTTCGGAGACATGGCCCCTCGTAGCCTTGGCGAAGTGGGGCCATAATCCCATTCTACCCAAAATATCAAATAATTTGGTAAAATACAACAATGCAAAAATTAGTTTTGTTATTACTGTCTTTAACCGTAATATCAGCCTTTACGGTCTTATTTTTTGTGGTTAAAAAACCGCAGGGTAATTTGTTGTCTGTTACGCCTTCGCCAACAAATATTCCGACTCCGACTTCTACTCCCACACCAACTCTTCAACAGCCGCCACTAAGTAAAACCCTACAAAATGACTACCATATATTTCAATCGTTCAACAACTGCGGTCCGGCATCGCTGTCTATGGCTCTTTCATATTATGCAATCTTTGAATCTCAGCAAAAGCTAGGCAATGACCTTAGGCCATATCAAATCCCAGGTGGCGATAATGATGATAAATCCGTAACCCTTGAAGAACTGGCGGAAAAATCAAAAGAATACGGATTCATTCCCTACCATAGGCCTCTTGGAAATATAGATCTTATCAAAAAATTCATCACCTATGATATACCGCTCATCACTCGTACATGGACAACGGTAAATGAAGATATAGGTCATTACAGAATAATAAAGGGTTATGATGAAGCAACGCAAGAAATAATCCAGGACGACTCTCTTCAGGGAAAAAACTTGAGATATACTTACGATGATTTTAATGCAGTTTGGAAGCAATTCAGTTATGAATATTTGGTATTGGTTCCTCAAGAAAAAGATGAAATTGCAAGGACTATTTTGGGTGAAGATGCCGATGAAAAAACCGCCTGGCAAAAAGCTGTCTCTATTTCAGAATCAGAAGTAAACCGAAATCCAAATGATATTTATGCAAGATTTAATTTGTCTGTCGCTTTACATAATATTGGTGATTATCAAAGATCTGTCGAGGAATTTGAAAAAGTTGAAAACTCTCTTCCCTTCCGAACTCTTTGGTATCAAATAGAACCGATTGAAGCTTATTATGAATTGGGAAATTACGATAGAGTTTTTGAAATTACAGACCGCGTTCTCAACTATCACAACCGTGCCTTCTCAGAACTCTATCTAATCCGCGGAAATATTTATAAAAATCAAGGAAATCTCGAATCTGCTCGCGCCGAATTCGAAAAAGCAGTATTTTATAATACAAATCTTAAAGAGGCGCAAAAACTGTTAAATTCAGTAATTTAAGCTTCTTTTCTATTATTCTCCATAATTACAAGCTTATCTGGAAGCATTTTCATTTTTACCTCAGTCTTATAAAAATCACCAAGTTGACTCTTATAGAAAATATAAAAATTTGGATAATTTTTAATCTTACTGATTGTAGAATCATCTATCAACGTTGATGCACCTTCATCCATAGATAGATAATAAGCGTGTGGCTTATTATTTTCAAAAAAAGCCTCATCTCTGTTGTTTTTATCAACCGAGCAAGTTACCCTAATGGCAGAACCCCTCCCTACGTTTTTTATTTTCACTTCGTGTCTACCGTGACCGACCAAGGCTATCGATCCGTCAATTACTACATAAGGTTCTTGTTCTATTTTAAGTTGCCTCTCTATTTGCTTATTCTGCTTTACCTCAATTATTATAGACCTATAACTAACATACAAAGCAACAATTACAGCAGATATAGTACCGCCTGCTACTAAAAATCCCATATCGGTAAATCATAATACCGTAAAGGAGCAAAAGGTAAGCTTTTATAAATGAGATTATCAACATTATAAACGTCTAAAAAACCAATAATTATTATTAATGAGATAAAAACGATAAACCACGCTTTCATTATTAATTGAATATTACTCTTTTTTGAATAAAAACTCTAGTTTAAAACTGACAATATTAGAGTTAGACACCTAGACACCCCAAGGGTGATTACGAGACTGCACCCTAGGATACTAGGTCAAATCCTAGCATTTTTGAGGCCTGCCTGGCGGCAGACAGGCTGGATTACTATATTATTAAACTAATGTTAAATAAATTTAGTGGATTAAGAAAGCTTACGTTCGCTCTTGTAGAATGTTGTTTTTCTCTATAGTCAAGTCTTCTGCTTTTATTCCTCTTGCCTCTATTTTGGCAACTTCTAGCATGTCTGAGGTTACCCTACTTCCTAGTTCACCAAAAAGTCTTTCATTAATTTGCACCCGAACAGATGGGGTATTTGGTGTCATCTTATTATCTTTATCCGCAAATGTGACAAATTCCATTTTTATGACATCTGAGACTACATTTCCCTCTTTGATCTTATATGGAAAAGCGGTAAGTCGTATGTAGGGATTTAGGTCCCCTCCCAATTCTGCCGTACGGACAAGCATCCCATCTTCACTTGCGGTTGGTCCCAAATTTGTAAAGTTATGTCTCCTACAAAAATCCTCAAACGCATCAAGCGCAGGAGCAAGATTTCCATATTTTGCTTTCTCTTCTCCTGGACCCAAACTTCCTTCGCTCTCTACCATAAGCCGATAATATAAAACCCAAGCAAAAATGTCAATAAATGTCCATCCTATTACCCCAGGGGCAAAAAGGAGACTCTATTATATAGAGTACCGTAGACCGTACGACTGTACAATGATAATAATTAAGTATATTTTTTCGGTTTTGGTTTGCCGATAGATTTATATAGAAAATAATGATCTATACCAAGCCAGGCTTTTTCGAATCTTCCGCCAACTACAAATCCGCTTTTCTCATAAAACCCAATGTCGTTTTTCGTAGTCCAAAGCTGAAGAGCATGCGCAGGAGTTTTCAATACATCATTTTCCCAAGCCGTCAGTAATTTTGATCCGATTCCTTTTTTTCGAAAATCTTTATGAACCGCAAGCCAATTACCGAAAGCTACTCCCGCAAATTCACGGGATACCAGAAGATAACCTATCAATTTATCTTTTTCATAGGCTAAATATAAATATTTCTCCTTTTTTAGAACAGCTTTCTTAAGCTCATCTCTTTTTGGAAGACCTTCATTGATGAGATAAGAGGCATTTTCAGGCGAGTATTTAAAATACTTTTCTTTCAGGGATTCTTCAAACAACTTATAAAATTTTTCAAAATCCTTTTCACCGCCTCTGATAATTTTCATAAAATTGCCTCAATTCTACGACTTTTGAGGAAAATAGTAAACTGCATTTTATTTGAGGTATCTGTCGAAGAATTCGATAGATCTATTCATTGCGGTATTGAAATTGGCAGTTATGTTGTGATCGTCTCCCGGATAAATATAATTCTCTCCTTCTTTACCTGCGGTTTTAAGCTGGTCATACAGCTTCTCTGAAAACTCTACCGGCACTGACGTATCTGCTGTTCCATGATGGAGTTGCAAGGGCCCAGAGATTTCGGAAAGATATGAATTGGCAGAAATAGAATTCCAAAACGTCGGATTTGCATCTGCGTCTCCATGCTGGTCGATCAAACTCTGTCTCCAACTCCCTCTCGTATTTCCAGGAAGTGGAGTTATAGAAGGATTTCTCCTCCTCCAGCGATTCAAAAGATCAGGATATGATGCCACGACCCCAGCCCAAATTACTCCAGCTTTTATGTCGCGGTTCACGACCATACTTCGAAGCGTAATGTGTCCCCCCATTGAATGCCCCCAAAACCCGATTTTATCTGGATTCACCTCTTCCATTCTCTGAACTGAGGACATCGCATTCAATACGTCAATGGTGTAATCATTTGATCCGTAGCCGCCTCTGGCATTTCCTTCAGAACTTCCATGTCCGCGATAGTCGGATTTAAAGACAATATATCCGTTCCTGGAAAATTCGTCTGTATATGCAAAGTATCGCTCGGTGGTTCTGTAGACGCTTGGCGAGATATATCCGTGATTAAATATAATTGCGGGCCATCCTCCATCTGGCGCTGTGCCATTTGGGATAGTCAGCAAGCCAAATATTTTAAGCCCTTCTGATTTATATGAAGCGATATATCGTTGATAATTTGAACCTGGCGTTAATGTCTGTTCGATGACAAAATCACTCCCCGGATAATCACCATTTCGCAAGGCTTCGATTGACAAAGGATGAGGCTGTAAAACTTCAGGTCCACCTTCGTTTACGCTTTGTGGAGAAACTCTCGTATCTAGCCTATCAATTTCTTCTTTATCAAATGCTTTATAAATAAAAACTCCACCAAGCGCTAAAAAACCCACAAATAATATTAATGCTGCTTTACTCATTATGTAGAAGTTATTTTATATTCCTGAGTCTTTTTACTCTTTCCTCAACCGGAGGATGCGTTGAGAATAATTTGGTGAGACCGCCGCCCAAACCGCCCAAAGGATTGCTGATATAAAGAGATGAGTACGCAGGATTTGTGGCAAGAGGCGCTCTTCTGGTTGAATCATGAATTGCGATCAAAGCTCTTGCAAGCGGCTCGCCATTTCCGATAAGTCGGGCGCCTGTCTCGTCTGCTCCGTACTCACGCTGCCTTGAAATAGCAAGTTGAATAATAGATGCTGCTATTGGAACAAGAATTGCGATAAGCAAACCAAATGCGCCAGCCCCTCCTCTATTGTCACCTCTTGAAAATGCGCCAAACAAACTCATATTGGCAAGAAATGATATAGCGCTTGCGATAACTGCAGCAACCGAAGCCACCAGAATATCTCTATTTTTGACATGGGATAGCTCGTGGGCAAGTACGCCTTTTAATTCCTCTTTTGACAAAATATTCATTATTCCCTTTGTCACAGCTACTGACGCATGCGAAGGATCGCGTCCTGTTGCAAATGCGTTGGCCTGGGCGGCAGGTGTGATATACATTTTTGGCATGGGGATCTTCATTTTGCGGGATAAATCTTCAACTATTTCAAAAAGCTGCGGATAATCTCTCTTTTTAATAGGCTTTGCTCCGCTCATTTTTAAGGCGAGCTTGTCGGAGAAAAAATATGCTGCCCCATTCATAAGAAGCGAGAAGAAAAATGCCATATAAATCCCCTCTTGTCCACCAAGCAATCCTCCTACCGTAATCAAGAGAACGCTTAGGACTCCAAGAAGCGCTATTGTTTTTACAGTATTTATCATAGGACTATTATTTTACCACACTACCTCAATATTGCAATCTTCTTTCCCTCTCTATATCCTGCCATGCTATATCAGGTCTGTATCGAAGATTATTTCCCTCAATGTCAACTTTTGACATGCCCGTTAACGGCTTTGCCCTCACGTCTTTAAAGCTCTCATCAACTTCTCCTTCACCAACAATGTGAAATATCCTACCATTTGTTCCGCTAACTCTATACTTACCGCTTGCGTCTTTCCCAATTCCTGCCCCAAATACTCTCACTCCATCTACTGCCATTGCATCATCTACCCCAAATACTTCCATTCCGACAACCGCACTATAATCCCTAGGGTAACCATTTGCCATACCCGCTATATCAACTCTTTTTTTACCATCTCTTTTTACATGTATATTGTCAAGATCTCCATTTCCGGCCGCCCACATTGTTTCCCAAAAATTCTCCATTCCAGAAGCTATTAATTGTCCCTCAGGATCACCAAAACGCATATTATGCTCAGTTAATTTCACCAACTTCCTTCCGCGTTGAACCAACACCATCCCGCTTACATATAAAATCCCGGGGGAAGCCAGTCTTTTTTCCTTGAGTCCCGAGAAAGTCTTCTCTGCAATTTCCTCGGCCTGTCCCCTTACCTCATCTGTATAGATAAGCGTTGGCGAATTTCCTCCCATGCTTCCGGTATTTTCTCCTGTGTCCCCAACTCCCTCCAATTTATAATCTTGAGCATCTCCCAAGGATTCCCAATTATTTCCATCAAAAATAAAGAAAGCAGAAAATTCCTCACCGGGAGTCCCATCATCATTCAACATCCACTCCTCCAACAGATATTTTTTTGCAGCCTGCGGAAAACTACCTCTTAGCCTTCCGATTTTTCTTGCTGTGTCTTTGTTATTTTCTCCAGAAATGACTCCTTTTCCTCCAGCCAAATAGGCAGCTTTAATAGCTCTTTTTATATCAGGAGCATTTCTAAGATACCTTATGCCTGCAGCCTTGGATGTAAATACTTCATAATCCGGAATGGGAATACCATATTCTCTGCAAAAATCCCTGCTGTATGCTTTATCCGCCTCAAGAATCGCTGCTCTCTCGCCAAATCCAATTGTTGGAATACCAATGCTTCTGGTTGCATCAGCAACGCCTGCCGCAACTGCATCATCCTGAGCAACGTCCGCAAAAGTCACACCATTTGCTTTGCATATTTCTATAATTTCTTTCTTGTCCGTCGTTCTAAGTCTTTTTCCATCATAACTTTGGAAAATAGTAACTTCTTTTTGTGAATTCTTTTCCATCAATGGATTACCGGGAATACAAATCACTCTCTCAACATTGGGTGATTTTGCATAACTATCAACAAGCGCATGCTCTCTTCCGGTGCCGCCAATTACCACTACAGTATTTTTATCTAGCTCTCTCATCCATCTAGCTCTAAAATTATTGCTTGTTTCCATTCCTCTCTTGCTCTAACTGGGCAAACAGTTTTTTATATGTAGCAAATTGGTCTCCCTCTCCATCTCCTCTCCAAACAGGTCTCTCAATAATTCCAATCTCCTCTAGAGCTTCGCGGAGACAGTCCCACGGAATACCGGAATTAGCTCTCATATGACGAGCAATTGTAATATTTGGATCGCTTCTTTGGCTGTTTTCCTTCATCTGAGAAGTCCTAATGTGTTCTACAAAACCGCTTATATATCCAAAAATAATCCCATGCGAAGAATCCGAAGCCTCCCTAAAATCCTTAACTTCTTTTTCTTTTTCAACTTGTGATCCCAACAAACGCAACACTTTGTAATGAGTATCTATGCTTAAGTTTTCAAAATACCCCGGTTTTTGAAGCTCTGATGCTACAAGAGGCAAAATCTCCTTCCCTTTAGCTCCGAACCGATCTCTTTTATCTCCCTTGTTATCATGCCATATGTTTCCTGAATTACCTGCAATATCTTCTATCTGTTCGAGGTTACTTGAAGGAGCAGGGCTTTTTTCCGTCTTACCATCTCTTCCTAATCTTCTACGGAGGGATTCAATCATAAATTAACTAAATAAATCCTACAGCAAATTACAGTTTTATATTAGCAGAAAAATTCCAAAAAGCAATACAAATTTAATAGAGTTTATTGATGCCGTTTATGTCGCCCGCCTCAAGAGTTCTTTTCATTGTCTCGCCAAAGTCAGCATATCCATACATTGTCTGACTTGAACAAAAACTTTTATATAGATCATTCATCCCAAAGCTGTGCCCTATCTCGTGTGTTACTATATTGTCCAAATCCATTTTGTTTGCCTCGCCAGTTGATGACCACTCATATACAGTATTGTATATTTGATCCCATTCAACCAACGCTCTATTACGCGTTGGTCCTGAAAAAATACCCCAAACGATTGTCACCGCAATCGTATCCGAATCCTCAATTGCCCCAAAATACGCCTCATTTAAGTTGTCTGGTGAAACAGTATCTGCTTCAAGCACAGAGGAAGTTGACGTACCATTTCCAATTACATTTACACCAGCCCCGTTTCCAATATTTCCATCTGTTGCGTCTTCCCATTTTGAAATGCTTGAGGAGAAGACATCAAAAACATCATTATCGGAAACGCCGCTCCCGTTCGCTGGATTTACAACCCATGGCTCAACCTGCTTCCACTTCGCTCCGCTTGCTAGGTAGCCATAACAAGTGCTTCCTGAGAGTTTTGCCGGACGACTCACCCTGGCAGGAGCAGCTCCGAACGCATCTCTAAGGTGTGCTTTCTTATGGATAATTGCGTATCCCTCAACGCTCTCATTGGTTCCCGGATCTTTTGCAGACCTAAGTCGGAACAAGTCCTCTGAAATCTTTACTGCATCTTTTGGCAAAAAAAATGTTTTATTAGGAGTATTCGGTGAACTTGGCGCGTTTGGTGTAACAGGCGCTTCCGGTTGCGTGGGGGCGGCCAGAACATTTTCGACCAATACAAAGATGAGAAGAGTAAAAGCAGCAACAAGAAAATAGCTCTTCATTAGAATACATTTATGTTAACAATCCAACAAATCCTTGTCAATAGCTAAGCATCTTTTTCAAAAAATCAACGTCTCCTCCAACCCATTTGTCAATTTCATTACCGTTTCTATCAATTTGCACCAGGGCATGCTGGGTGGTTACAAAATATTTTTGCTTTAAGTCTTTTTGGGTATCAAAATTTACTTTGATAATCGTGACATCATCGGGCAACTCACTGCTTCTTTCCATAAGCTCATCGTCAAGTACACTGCAAGTACTGCACCATGGCGCCCAAAAATACAATACCACGCGTTCGTTTTGAAGCGCATTGGCAAGATTTTCTTCTGAGTATTCTATATAATGCGGAGCTAATTGTCGTGTTTGAGCCGACGTTTCCGAAGTGGAATTTTGCAGACTATTTAGAACTGGTATCGCAAGAATAGTTGCTGCTACAATAACAAATAAAATAAAACTGTTTTTTTTGCTCTTTAGTTTTTTCATCTAGCCTTATGGTATAAATATTTTTCAAGCATGTCAATGTTTGACATATCGTATATAATGGTTATGTATGGTAAAAAAATTATTGCTTCCCCTTGCCATCTTGCTGGTTATATTCGTTATAGCCCTTGCTATTACCACTCTGTTTTTTTCAACATCTTCACTTAACAGCGAGTCAAACATGACAAGCGCTCCAACATCTACGCCTGGAGCAACTAATACCGAACCGCCTGAAGATGCTCCAATGTTTGCGGTAGTCGCGGAGAATTTAGACACGCCATGGGCTCTGGTCTTTTTACCAGATCAGTCAATACTTGTGACAGAACGACCAGGCAGAGTGAGATTCGTCAAAAACGACGGAACACTTCAAGAGCAACCTATTGCTACGCTTGAAAATGTGAGAGAAATTGGCGAAGGAGGGCTTCTTGGAATAACACTTCATCCAAATTTTTCTTCCAATAATTATGTTTACTTATACTATACCTACGCAGAAAGCGGGGGGCAAACGCTAAATCGAGTGGTCAGAATGACCTATGAAAACGGACAGCTACAAGATGAGGAAATTATTGTGGATGAGATTCCTGGAGCGCCAAACCACAATGGAGGCAGAATAAAATTCGGCCCTGATAATTTCCTGTACATAACAACTGGAGACGCACAAAATCCATCTCTTGCCCAAAACACAAAAAGCTTGGCTGGAAAAATCCTAAGAGTTGCAGATTCTGGCGATCCTGCGTCTGGAAATCCATTTGGTAACGCCGTATATTCATATGGACACCGAAACCCGCAAGGACTTGCCTGGGATGAAAACGGGAATCTTTGGTCAACAGAACACGGCAGATCCGGAGTGCTATCTGGGTTGGACGAGCTTAATTTGATAGAAAGAGGCAGAAATTACGGCTGGCAGATTATCCAAGGAGATGAAACAAGAACCGGAATGGAAACTCCAAAACTTCATTCCGGAAACGATACCTGGGCTCCCGCAGGAGCGGCTTTTGTAAACAATTCTCTATTTTTCGCAGGACTAAGAGGTCAAGCTCTATATGAATCCCGCCTGCCAGCGCCTGAGCGCAGCGATGGCGGGCAGGCGGTTATAACAAATGACGAAAAAATCTCACTAAACGAGCATTTCAAAACAGATTTCGGCAGACTTCGAGAAGTAATCTTGGGTCCTGATAATCTTTTATATATTACAACAAGCAATCGCGACGGCCGCGGCAATCCTATAATTGATGATGATAAAATAATCAGAGTAAATCCAAGCAAATTATAAAATTTGCCCAAAGCATGAGAAAAACTTACATCTTAATAATAATTGGATTTATAACAGTTTTGGTATTAATTCCCATAAAACTTCTTTTTCTAAATCAAACGGATTCTCCTAAAAAAACTTCTGCTATATCAACTCCCTCTCCTGCTTTAATAGCACCAAAAAATGTAGATTACAAAGCAAGATTCGCGATTTTTACCAATGGGACAAAACGAGTTTTTACTGCGCCTATGTACCACAACCTCTCTGAAGATGTTTACATCGAGGCTTCTGATCCATCCGTCGTGCATGTCAAAAAAGAGGGAAAAACATGGATGAATTTTTTCCTAACGCTGCCTTTCAAACTAGATAAAAATTGTCTGACAACGGGCACAAATGAAACTTTTTGCGCAACGCCAAATTCGACTCTCAAATTTTATCTCAACGGAATAAAAAAAGAAGACTTGTTACTCACTCCGATTAAAGACGGGGATGTGGCAGTAATAAGCTACGGGTCGGAAAACGAAACACAAATAAAATCACAGCTAGAATCCATCGAAAAACCCCAATAATATTTATCGCAGGATCAATTCCTTCATATACTTTATGCTATATGGATTGTTGATGCGATAAGCTTATGCTTTGGCAGAACAAACCTTGCAGTCATTCATATGGGTCGCTGCAAGATAAACTCCAGAAACTCCAACTAGGATATAAACTATCTGCTCAACCCCTGGGACTGAAGATAAAATTACATTAACAAGGTTAAAATTTAAAAGACCTAGCAAGCCCCAATTGACCGCCCCAACAATTACAAGAATAAACGCAGTCATGTGAAGCATTTTCATTTATAAATCACCTCCTTCCAGAATAATAAATTCTAATTACTACGCTATCAGTAATTCAAGAAATTTGCAACAAATGATTTTCTTATAAGATTTACTTCGAGCTCTTTAAAGCAAAATGCATTATAATATAGATTGCTATGCGGAATATTTTAAATATCATCAAAATCTCAAAACCCCTCCATCATCTCGTCTGGATTTTGGCGATTCTAATCCTTCTTTCCTCTACTCTTGCGCTGGTAGCACCGGTGCTTTCTAAATTTATTGTCGATGAGATTGTGGCTCAAATTCAAAGCGAGGGCGGAGATATTGAAAGACTAATTTTTCTAATTATCCTCGCCTTTGTGATGAACTTTTTAAGTCTTGCCATAACAACAGTTAGCGACAGGGTTGGAGACCATTTCGGAGGCAGAATCAGAAAATTCCTTACAGAAAGGTTTTACGACAAAGTACTCAAACTTCCCCAAAGCTATTTTGATTCAGAAGTCTCGGGAAAAATTGTAAATCAGCTCTCGCGGGGTATTTCATCCACCCAACAATTCCTAAATACAGCAACCAATTTTATTTTGCCTACATTTCTGCAGAGCGCATTTACAATCGCTGTTCTTGCTTACTACAATCTGCCCATTGCTTTTTTTACATTCATCCTCTTCCCTATTTACCTTTTACTTAGCTACTATTCGACTGTCAAATGGGGCAAGGAGGAAGTAAAGAAAAATCAGATAGAAGACTCAACAAGAGGAAGGATTCAAGAAGTCATCTCCAATATAAAACTCGTCAAAGGCTTTATCATGGAGAAAGTCGAGTTTGGTACTCTATCTAAAAACCTCGATAAAAGTAACAAGATCTATGCTGTCCAAAGCAGAACTTTCCATATATTTAACTTCTTCAGGGGCTTATCGCTTAATATAATTCTTTTTGCCATAAATATTATTGTATTTTACAATACTTTCAACGGCAGTCTCTCGATTGGAGAAATGGTGCTTATCCTCCAGCTTGTCAATCAAGCCAGGCTTCCCCTATTTGCGATGTCATTTATCTTGACAGAGCTTCAAATGGCGGAAACAGGATCGAAAGAATACTTTGAAATATTGGGCCTTCCATCAAAAGAAAACTATACCACAAACTTTATCGCAGCAAAAATCAAAAATCCTACTATCTCATTTAGGAAAATCAGCTTTTCTTATGAAAAATCCAATTCAGTGCTGAATGATGTAACGTTTCGAATAAACACGAACGAGAAGGTAGCGCTTGTCGGCCATAGCGGAGCTGGCAAAACAACAATTGTTAACTTGATTCTTAAGTTTTATGAACCGTCATCTGGCGACATATTGCTTAAAGACAAAAAATACAAAGAACTTTCTCACTCTTTCATCAGAAATAATATCGCCCTTGTTTTTCAAGAAAATGAACTATTCTCTTCAACCGTACGGGAAAACATAACGTATGGAAGCATCAGCGCAACTGAAAAAGATATAATAAAGGCTCTTAAACTAGCTAACGCCTATGAATTTGTGAAGAAATTGCCAAACGGAATTGAGTCGCAAGTTGGCGAGCGAGGAGTGAAGCTCTCAGGCGGACAAAAACAAAGAATCCAGATATCAAGGGCGATTCTCAAAAACTCACCTATTTTGATCCTTGATGAAGCAACATCGTCGCTGGATGCAAAATCCGAAAAAGAAGTTCAGGACGCCTTAGCGAACTTAATGAAAGATAAGTTGGTAATTATTATAGCCCATAGATTTTCAACTATACAAAACGTAGACAAAATAATAGTTATTGATAATGGAACAGTCGTTGACAGCGGCACACCTTATGATCTGGCAAAAAACCCGGGACTGTATCAAGATCTTCTCCAATACCAAATCGCCGGAAATAAGAAATTACTTGAGAAGTTTGAGATATATTAACCCCTCTCTTTAGGTCTAATAATTTTACCCTTGTTATGAAATATTGGTAACTCAGCAGAGTGTCCTGCAATTTCCTTCTCCCTCATAGAAATACAGAAATGACTAAGACTATTTCCAAATGCTAGTCCACTTACTAGACTTCCTTCTATTTCTTTAGTAATATTCCCATTTTTAAAATGAAATTTTCCCTCAGCCCCAAAAAACTCTCTATCGATACTAATACCACCAATCTTGTCAACTTCTTTATCTACTTCTCCAAGTCTCTCTTCGGAGCACACAAAAGTAAAGAAGAAAATTTCTGGTGTTTTCGATTCCCGCTCTCTCATTTTTCAGAAATTAAAAAACTATTTTATCATAGCATAAAAGCAAATCACAAATTTTAAAGCCCAAATCTGCAATGGACAACTAATTTATGCGATCGCATTTTTTAGTTGTCAATAAAACTAATCTTGGCAGATGAATTGATAAGACGCGCCCGGGGATCAAAAAATCAAGGAGTTTAAAAAAACTGTTATTTCTTCGGTTTAAAATTGAGTGCTGCTGAGTTGATGCAGAAGCGTTGGCCTGTCTCTGTCGGACCGTCGTTAAACAAATGACCTAAGTGTCCTCCGCAGTTTTTGCACAAAACCTCTGTCCTTTGCATCCCCAAAGAATTATCATCTCTAAATTCAACATTTCCTTCCAGACTTTTGTCAAAACTCGGCCATCCGCAGTCGCTGTCGAATTTGGTATCTGAGGAAAAAAGAGGGCTTCCACAAGCAGCACATTCATACATGCCGGTCTCGAAATTTTTGTAAAACTTTCCGGTAAATGGAGCTTCTGTTCCCTTCTCGCGAAGAACTCTGTACTGCTCTGGGGTTAATTTTTTTCTCCAATATTCATCGGGTAATTTTTTTACATCGTCCATGAAGCTAAAGTTGTTTATCACTTCCCACGATTATAACTACATCAACATCTTCCGATTCTTCCAATTCCTCACTTGCATCAAGAATGAACTCCTCCTCAAGTAACTCTTTTAGTTTGTCCAAAAATTCTTCCGAAACATCTTCCTTTGCCTGAATAACTGTGCCTTCGTAATCCGCTGTATCTGCATTGCCAATCTCCTCTACGCTAAACTCTTCATCTTCAAGAATACCTTGTACTCTAGCAGCTTCTCCTGCAATACCGCTTCCGTTCAAAACTTTTATTGAATACTCTGAAAGATCCAGTTCAATTTGCGCAGAATCGGTTGCTGGAGTAGGCACAGCTTGTGTAGGAGTGGGCGTCAACTTATCTGGCGCAAAGACCTGCTTTAGTACATTTTCTCTAAAATACCATAAAGCTCCACCTGCCAAAATCAAAACAAGAACCACAACGGCAATAATTATCCATAGTTTTTTCTTTTTGGGCTCATCCATATTTACGCTCTGCGGCTCTGATTCTTGTCCTGACTTTTCTCTTATTACACCGCTACTAAAAGTTGAATCCTGACTAGCTTCCATACCTGAAGTACTAGTTACTGCTGGCGTCTGTTGAGATGACAACGAACTAGGAGGCGAGTTTGAAAGTGAACCTTCGGATTTTTGATCTTCAGGCTTAGACGGCAGAATGTCTGGATTTTGTGTATCAGATTGAGCCTTTGGCTCTTTTTTAGAATCATCTCCCACAACGCCTGCTGACATCACAACTGGACTGGCTACAGACACCAATGGCTCTTTAGTTAATTCGGGCTTACTTTCTGCAGCTAAAGTCTCTGGTTGTGGGACGACTACTTTTGGAGTCTCTTTTTCCTCAGAAGCCTCTTCTACTGAAACATGCTTCTTTTCAGCTTTGTGAAACTTGTGCGTTTTTGATGCTGATTTATGTTTCGCGTGAGCCTTCTTTTTAACTGCCATATGTCTACCATACCAACTTTTTTTCCACCTGGCAATACCCTATATTAAACTTTCTTTACCACTGACTTATTTCCCTTGTCTTCTACATCATATCCTATTTCTTTTATTTTATTTCTAAGTTTATCTGCCATGTCAAAGTTTTTCTGTCTTCTAAACTTATCCCGTTCTTTTATTAGTTTTGTAACCTTCTCTGGAATTTCTAATTTTTGATTTTTGATTTTTGATTTTTGATTTTTCGCTAGATCCAGTCCCAAAACTTTGTCAAATTTAAACAAACTTTCGGCTTTAGCACTAGTGGGATAATCCGACCTGACTAACTCCCAAACAATACTTAGAGCTTCCGGCATATTCAGATCATTGTTTATTGCATCCAAAAATCTCTGTTCGTACTCTGCGCAGCCAATTCTTGGTTTTTCCCACGCCACCATAGTCTCCTTTAACCGATTCAAAGCAGTCTGAGCTCCCTCCAAAGCTTCAAATGTAAAGTTCATCTTTGATTTGTAATGAGTCATCATGGTTAAATATCGAAATGCAAGTGCATCAAATCCCTGCCTGCCGCCAGGCATGACGCGTTTTTCTATTTCAGATATAGTATAAACATTTCCTTTAGAGCGAGACATTTTTTCTCCATCAACCAGCAAATATCCTCCATGCAACCAATAATTAACAAATTTTTTACCAGACGCTCCCTCGCTTTGGGCAATCTCATCCTCGTGATGAGGAAAAATCAAGTCTTCCCCCCCTGTGTGTATATCGAACGTCTTTCCTAGGTATTTTATGCTCATGGCAGAACACTCTATATGCCAGCCGGGAAATCCGCTTCCCCAAGGACTATCCCATTTCATAAGCCGATCTTTTTCTGCTTTTTTCCATAAAGCAAAATCCGCGCTGTCTTTTTTGTCAGTCTCAACCGATATGCGCACAGCCTCAAGCAAGTTATCCATCTTGTCCAAAGTATTTCCAGAAAGCATCCCGTAATCTTTGAACTTTTTGACATCAAAATAAATATTGCCGTCACTTTCATATGCTATCTCTTTTTTCAAAAGCAACTTAATCATCTCAATCATTTCATTGATGTGCTCTGTTGCCTTAGGATACACGTTGGCTTTTAGAATATTGAGTTTTTTCTCATCTTCTAGAAATAAACTTGTGTAATACTGCGCTATTTCCAAAGGTGTTTTTCCTTGATCCATGGCTTCTTTGATAATTGGATCTATGTTTTGAGCATGGTGTCCCTGTCCAACTTGGCGCATGTGTCCAACGTCTGTAATATTTTTTATATGAGTTACTTTAAATCCGTTATATTCAAGCATTCTTCTTAGAAAATCAGCCATAAGGTAGGTTCTAAAATTTCCAATATGAACTTCGCGGTAAACTGTAGGACCACAGGTATAGATTCCCACATGGGGCGGATTGATCGGTTTAAAATCCTCAATCTTACGACTAAAGGTGTTATACAGTTTTAGCATATTTTTAGTGTCATGCTGGATTCATTTCAGCATCTCGTTTTCTCAGGATTTAGATCCTGAACCAAGTTCAGGATGACAAGGAAAGCGTTATCCTGCTATCCCCGGATTCTTCTCTGCAGTCCCCTGCTTTACTGTCGGAGACAATTCTTTTTTCTTTTTCTCCTGTTTTTGAAAATCCAACGTCTCCATTTTCTTTTTTTCCTCTTCTTCTTTTTCTTTTATTTCTTCTGTAGTTTCTTTTTGTTTTTTTAGAGGATTGAATGTAGGGTCGTAATAAGTATCTTTATGCTGCTGTAGCCAAAGCTGCTGCCGGGTTGCTACCATTTTCTGCAACTCCTGCGGGGTTTTTTTAGGATTTTCTTCAATTACTGCTTCTATGATTTTGTCGGGCGGGGTTTTTTTAATATCTGACTTCTCATACATTTTCTTAACTACCTCAAGGGTTGCTTTTTTAGAAGGCGTATTTGCGTCGTCTGCGGGCGTTGTCTGATTTTGGTTTTTTCGAGGCTTTGTGCCCGCCTGCTCCTCTACTTTCTCTACTGATTCCAATGGTTCATTTACTATCTGTTTTCCGGTTTCTTTTTTAACATCCACAACAAGGCTTCCCGGATCATTGAGATACCCCAATTTATTCATAACAATAGAGCTCTATTCTACATGATTAAAACCTCCATTTGCAAAAGTCGACTTAATTATCAGCAGCAGTTACCCTCCTTTTCTCTCTGATCTTGTTATAAAACCTGTCAGTCCACTCACCCATATTTTGTGATTCATTAAACATATTTTTCATCTCATCAAGACTAAATTTTGATATCCAGCTTCTGGTCAACTTTACATCCTTCGTTGAAAAATTAGTAGAAAAACGTTTTTTGTTCGCCTTGGAAATCAAATATTCTGTGACAGTCCTTGCAATAAGCTCATCATCTACAAGCTTATCAAATATATATCTTCTCATTACCTCTTCCCTATAAAGAAATTGCATTGGCATTGTGCTAATTTCCCTTGATGTTTCGAAATCTTTCTTCAAATCATGGTACAAATGAGTATTTGCAACTCCAATATCAATCAATATGCTCAATTTCTCTTTTTCCGCCAACTCCGGATTTGAGTCAATTACCTCCTGTATCTTAGGTTTCAAATGTTCAAGCATGTAAGATCCTCTCTCCTTCTCAATAGCGGAAAGATTTTTCAAATAATCTCTCATGGAGTTTAGAGATTCATTGAAATCAGATCCAAATTTAATTTTAGGAAGAATACTTCCATCTGCTCTATCTACTAAAGGATGGCCACCGGGTACGTCTATTATAGTAATTGCTTTTCTTGAATTATTAATTACTTCGAAAAACTCTCTATCTCTTTCATAATTTGTTTGGTCTTTTGCTCCCCAATGCTCCAACATTTGCTCAACATCAGTACCTCCGCTGGAAAGCTTTCGCAAGTCGCTTAGATATTCTGACTCCCAACCAAATACTTCAGGGATATAAATGTCTATTTCTTGAAGCTGATCTCTGAGGCCTTTGATATCAAACGCAGACCTGTGTTTGCTGTTAAAAAATTTAATTTCAACCCTGTGGTCCCCAATTTTCTTTTCCCCCTGAAACAAACCATTTAAACCCGCTTTTAACAATTTGACCCCGGCATTCTCGCTACCTAAAGCTAAATCTTCAGTTGCAATCTGATCCAATTCTTTTACTTCACTTACTCCATCCATACGCTTATTTTAGTGGAAAAAAGAAGTCTTATGATAAAAACGGGTAAATCCCAATACAAGCTCTTTCATTTTACTCTGCAGAAGCTTCATTTGGCGGAACAAACGGCTTCGCCATTAACTCATCAATTTCCTGTTCAGAATGTGGAATCACAACGCCTTTATTTATCATAGCATCAGCCAGCCTTTCGGGAGGAGTTAAATTTCCCTGGTTAAAAATATTCTTAATCTCTTCAAGATTAAACATTGAAAAAACTTTTCTTTTGAACATTGCGATTTTACTATTTCTTCTAATTTCCGATTGCATCTCCCTGTCATACAATTTATCAAAAACCTCCTCACAATAAATCCGAGCTAACAATAAATCACCAACTTTGTTTTCCCTATCAAAAATGAATTTCCTTACTCCCTCGCTTTTAAAATCATATATCATTGGGCTATTGTCAAAAGTTCTATCCGATTCGTACCCAGATTTTTTGACAGCATGATATACTCCGGTATGAAATCCACCCAATGTCATCAAAACATTTACATCCTCTTTTACTTTCAATTGTTGATCATTTGCCAATAATTCTCGAATTTTGGGACTGATTTGAGAAATCATATATTGCTCTCTCACTCTATGTCTATCCGCAATATTTTCAATATTAGATCTTGTAGAATTAAGTACTTGATCAATATACGCATTATCAGTATGTCCGACTTCACTCTCTTGTGCGATTAGATAATCGCTCGGAATATCAACAATAGTTATCTTCTTTTGCGTATCAAAGAGTGCCTCAAGCTGGGCGTAGCTGTAACCGCTCAAAGCTCCACCCCATTCTTCATCAACATCATCCGCAGTTTTTACCCCCGCAGCTACGTCCCTATAAGTTTGCAATACATCCTCATCCCACTCTTCTGCCTCCGGAATCACTATGTCTGAATTTCTCACTTCTTGCTTGAACTTCTCCGCATCTTTCTCGGATTCATGATAACCGAATAAAAAAGACAATTTTATATTTGGGTCTCCAGGTCTCCTTTCACGGTTCACAGCATCATTGACTGAAGAGGCAAAATTCCTTTCATGATCTAACTCTTCCCCTTCTATTTTTTCCGCTTGCTTATCAATTTCTCCGCTTTCCTCCATCAATATTCACTCCTCCCCTCCATCGCCCGCTCCAGTGTCAGGTGGTCAGCGTATTCCAGATCAGCTCCGGTCGGGAGTCCCCGTCCTATCCTCGTAACTTTTAAATTTGAATTTTTAACTTTTAACTGTTTGGAGATGTACATCGCTGTTGACTCTCCCTCCATTGTAGGGTTTGTTGCTAAGATAACTTCTTTTATCGCTGTCCCGTTTGATGAATTATTGACTCTCTCAAGAAGCTGTCTGATATAAATCTCATCAGGGCCAATATTATTTAAGGGATCAATCTTTCCATGCAAAACATGATACAAGCCATTGTATTTTCCGCTTCTCTCAAGCGCCAAGACATCCAAAGGTTCCTCAACAACGCATATAATTGATTTGTCTCTCCTTGGATCATCACAGATATCGCAGGGGTTTTTGTCAGCGATAGTAAAACAGGCAGAACAAATGATTGTCTGGTTCTTTAGATTCGAAACAGCCGATGCGAACTTGTCCAACTCATGCTGTGGAACATGCAACAGATAATACGTAAGCCTGCTCGCGCTCTTCGGCCCAATACCAGGCAACCTTTCAAATGATTCTATAAGATTTTGAATTGCTTTTGGTATTTTCATATTGAAATCTTTGAAATTAGATATTTTTGACGTTTTTGATCTTGATTTTTTTGATTCCTTGATTTCTTGAATTCAAGACCTCAAGAATTCGAAATCAAGAAAATCCAACTTCCATCTTCAAGAATTCTTTTTTAACTCTGTGGCTATCAACTCTGTCACCGACAAAACCTCAAGCTTTTCAAACTGCTTCTCTTTAAGAACCTCAATTGTATCTGTTACATATACCCTTTTAACTTTTGACTTCTGTAAAAGCATACTTGCGTCCTTGGAAAAAACAGGATGCGTGGCAAATACTACAATTTCTGTTGCCCCTTTTTTGGCAAGAAGATCAGCCGCAACAGCAATAGTTGATCCCGTTGAAATCATATCATCCACAATAACCGCGTATTCTTTAACCTTGCCATGAATTGTTTGTGCTTCAATTATGCCGCTTTTAAGATCTCTATTCTTTTCAATTGCGGCGTATGGCATACCTCCAAGCATTTTTGACAAAATTTCAATCCGCCTAATTCCGCCCATGTCGGGAGAGACCAAAACTACATTTGGCATTTTTTTGATGTTTTCCGCAAAGAGAGAAAGAGCTGACAAATGAACAGCTGGGATATGAAAAAGTTCAGGAATTTTAATCGAGTGCAGATCAACAGTAATGACTCTGTCTACGCCAACTGCTTCCAGTATCCTTATTACAACCTCGAGAGAAACCGCCTCTCCGCTTCTAAATACATGATCCTGTCTTTGGTAACCAAGATATGGAATAACAGCGGTAACGTTTTTTGCACCGCTTCTTTTCAAGGCGTCCGTGATAAATAAAAGCTCCATGTAGTTTTTGTCCGTATCTGTAGAAGTACTTTGGATAACCACGCAATCCTCGTCAACCACTTCATCAACGACTCGAATCCTCTTTTCCCCATCTGGAAATATATGCAATTCGATCTCCGATAATTTCAACTTTAGCTCTTTAGCAACATTTTGAGCCAAAGTTTTACTTGCTGTTCCGCTGAAAATCTTCATACTTCAATTCATTCGGTATGACCCTGAGCCTGTCGAATGGGTCATCTGCTTTATCCCCCCAGCAAACCTTTAATGCCTCCTGTCATTCCGCTTAGCTTTTTTGCTGCTGCTTCTTGAGATTTTTTTACAGCTTCATTTACTGCTTCTTTTATGTCGTTGTCCGAGCGGCCATTTGTTTCCAGAGTTTTTAGCTTCTGATCGCCAGTTATTACTATGTGCACGCCGTTTTTGTCAACTTCAATCTCCTCTGCTTGCAGTTGGCGCTGGATCATCATTGCCTGATCCCGCATTTTTTTCAATTCTCCTAATTGTTGAAACGGATTTCTCATATTTTCAAACACCTCCTTCCATTTTTAACACTACCGAAATAGCTATTGGACTTCCCGCAATTTCCTCGCTGACCTTCCTAAGAATTTCTCTTGTCTTTTTTTCCTCCAATTTTTCCTTATGAAACTTGTATTTTGCCTCAATCACAAGCTTTTTACTATCATAGCTTTTCAGGATGCATCCGCGCAATACCCCAGCGATGGAATGGTTATAGGCCTTCACTTTATTAATCAACTCTTGCCAGAAATTATCCACTACAGCGGCGCGGGGAGCCTCTGCGCGAAACGTACTCTTCACTGTTTTCTCTGAACCGACATTTGACAGAGCAGCGTGCAATGAAGCTTTTTCGTCAACTGATCGTGTGTTTCCGCTGGGCTCTGGAGAGTCGTTGAGTCGACGAGACGACCCAAGCGCACCCTTCGCCAACCCCCACTCCACAATTACCAATTCAAGCGGCATTTGAGACAATACAGCATATTTCAATTCCCCATGCGCCTTTGATAACAACTCTACAAGTTCCTTAATTTCTTCAATTTCTAACTTTTGACCCCGATTTGATCGGGGTTCACTTTCCCCAATTCCTACTTGTGCCAAAAGCATCTCATGCAATTCTGATATCAGTTGTTCAATAATGTATTTAAAATCCATACCTTGATCGGCTATTTCTGCTACTAGCCTCAATCCTGCGGGCGCGTTTTTCTCAGACAAAAATTCAATCATCTTTAATACTTGATCTTTGATATTTGATCTTTTATATTTTTCTTCCACAAATTCCCTAGTAATTTTCTTTCCTTTTGAAAACAAAGTGATTTCTTCTAATATTTTTGACCCATCTCTAAAGCTTCCGTCCGAAAGACTGGCGATAAATTCCAAAGCTTCCTTGTTTATTTCCAATTTTTCTTTTTTTACAATTCTTTCAAACGAACGAACCAATTCTTCTACTGTTGCTTTCTTAAAAGTGATATGAAAACAACGAGATGCTATGGTTGCCGGAACTTTATGCGGCTCTGTAGTGCAAAGTACAAAAATAACATGACCTGGCGGCTCCTCCAGGGTCTTGAGAAGCGCATTAAATGCCTCTGTGGTCAACATGTGAACCTCATCAATAATGTAAACCTTCCTCCGAGCCCTAGCTGGCGCAAGTCTTATCTTTTCTCTAAGATCCCTAACTTCATCAATCCCTCTGTTTGACGCTCCATCAATCTCGAGTACATCAATATTAGTGCCGTTTGTGATTGAGATGCATTGGTCACAAGTGTTGCAGGGCTCCACACCTTTTCTTTTTTCGCAGTTAACTGCCTTTGCCACAATTCTTGCCGCAGATGTTTTCCCCAAGCCTTTTGGACCTGTAAAGAGAAATGCGTGTGCAATGTCCTTGGAAGACAAAACAGAAGAAAGTAAATCTCTTACTTCTTCACTGTCGAGGTCTTCAATTTTTTGAGGGCGATACTTTCTGTAGAAAACCATACCTTTGTTATTTATGGTTCATTCCTAGCAAATGACCGAGTCCGTGTTCGACAAGTTGATCTATTTTATCATCAACAAGCATCTCTTCTGCTGCCGACTCTTTTATAACCTGAGGATAGGAAATCACAATATCTCCAAGTCGTAAAATTTCTTTTGGCAGATAGCTCGAGTCCCCTTCTGTCAGAGAAAAAGACAAGACATTTCGCGTCTTGTCCTCGCCTTTGTATTTTTTGCTTAACAGTCGCATTTTCCGATCACCAATTATGGCAATGGAAACTTCCAGTGGACCGTTGATTCCATGTCTTTTCAAAATACCATCAACAATGCCTCTAATACGCTTTTTGTTAACTTTGTATCTGCTCTCTACGAAAATTGGGATTGTTATATTCATTTTATGCCCAAACTTTTTTTTGACGTCTGCTTTCTTCCCGCTTTAGCTTTCTAGCCAAAGAGGGCTTCACATAAAACGCGCGTCTTTTTGCCTCCTGCAAAATCCCTTCGTTTAAAACCATTCTTGAGAATTTTCGAATTAGAGAATCATCTGTATCTCCAGGCATTTTCTTAACAACTACCATAAAAACTTGCACCCCCTCTCAAAATGTCATTCTGAGCGAAGCAAAGAATCTACCTGCCCGCCATCAGCTCGTGCCGAAGGCAAGTGCAGGCGGGGATCCTTCGACTTCCAGCCTCAGGATGACAATGATGACAATACTATTATAGTACAAAAGAGGGGAAGAAGAAAGAAGACATTAGACCTTAACCTTACTTCCAATTTTTCCCATCAAGTGAATATGCAAATGGTCTATTATCTGCGCTCCGCCGCCATTGACCACCAAACGATATCCCTTATCTTCAATTTGTTGCTCGCGAATCATTTTTTGAATAATTTCTCTCATTTTTCCCCAAAGCCCTGCGTCTTCAAGTGCCAAAAAATCCGCAATATGTTTTTTTGGAACTATCAAAAGATGAATTGGGGCTACGGGATGAATGTCGGGGAAAACCATAACATCGTCATCTTCATAACTGAATTCTTTTGCAATTTCTTTGTTGGCGATTTTACAGAAAATACAATCATTCATATCTTTTCCAGTACTTTTATTATATCAAGCAAACTCAACCTCGTCGGCCGCATCTTCGGATTCTTGACCGAACCGTTCAAAAGCATTTTTTTTCCGATATGTAAAAACCACGTAGCACTCGGGTCCATTTTCTTCAGCTTTTCGTATGCTAAGGTCAAATCTATATCGTCTTTTTTATTTTGAGAGGGCATAGCCTTTATCCTAACATATCCTTTTCTAGGATCTTTTCTAATTACCGCAACATATCCCATTTTCTGTGCAAGTTTTAAAACCGTATCATTAATTGTTTCAAAACCCATGCCTTTCCCAAACCGAGTATCAAATTTTATCCCTTTTTCTGCTATCTCTTTCTCCGCCCAAATTCTGTTTTCGAATTCGTGAAGAATCGCATCCAAACACTCGCTTACAAAATCAACGTAATATTCATCCTGATCCATCTTTGCAAGTTTCAAGCCATCCAAAATAGAAAGTAGAGAAAATTCATGATAGTCAGCTGTCGTGTCTTCCCAAAAAACCTCTTTGAAATGATCAATATCAACGACAGCTTTAACCATCCTTGAAATCGCCTGTTCCCTATCCCTCTGTTTTTCTGTCTGTAAATTTTGCGCTTTGCGCTTTGCGCTTTGCGCTTTGATATACTCCCATGTCAAACTAGCTCCGCAAACTTCATCCGAGGCTGTCTGATGATGATCCAAAGGCCCCAGTCCGGTATCCACATGAATTACTTCATGTCCATTAATTATTTCAACTACATCTATTGCGCGGGGAGCCTCGGCATGAGACGAACTCTTGAATAACACGGCACTAGAGTCGGTATTAGAAAGATCTGCTTGTGCAAGGTTTGAGGGTTGTTTTAAGTTTGGGCTGGAAGAGTCGTCGAATTGACGAGGCGACCTCAGCGCGTTTCTACTCAATCTCTCTCCCGCAGGCACAAACCTCACCTCCGTGCTATCCCATCCCGGCAGAAATTTTCTGATAAGCCAAGCTGATGTAATCGCATCCAAATCCGGAGATGCATGCGTAACAATAATTCTCATTTTAATCGCTTCAAAACTTCATCTATGTTTAAAAGTTCAGTTTTTGACTCTGATCTCTTCTTCCACTCGATCTTCTCGCCTGTTTTTTGTGAAACAACCAATCTCACAGGAATCCCGATCAAATCAGCGTCAGCAAATTTCTCCCCGGCCGACACGTCATCTCTATCGTCGAATAAAACTTCAACCCCTGCTTTTTGTAATTTATCATATACTTCGTCCCCTCTGCTTTTGATTTTTGATTTTTTACCCTGAGCGTTGTCGAAGGGTTGATTTTGCGTGACTCCTCGGAGGTGGATCAAATGAACATCAAACGGTGCCACGCTCTCCGGCCAAACAATCCCTTTATCATCGTTATGAACCTCAACAATCGTACCTATTAATCTAGTTATGCCTATTCCATAACTCGCGAACCAAAAAGGTTTTCTCCCGCCTTTTTGATCGGTAAACATTCCATCCATCTTCTCCGAGTAATATGTCCCCAGAGGAAAAATATTCCCAACTTCGATTGTCTTTGCCCGTTTTAACGGTCCATGCCCGAGATCGCATTGTTTACCCTCTTTTACCGGGCTAACCTCCGCATTTGCAGAAAAATCTCCGCCAGGGCAGTAGATAATTTCATCTTCTCCTGACTGCGCAAGAACTTGAAATTCATGTGTTTTGCTTTTAGTGAATACTCCTCCATCTGCCTCTGTAACTATAACGTCCAAATTCATTCTTTTAAATGTCTTTATGTAAGCCTTTGTTATCTCTTTGTAATATCTCATAAAATCCTCTTCTGATTCATGCGCGCTATACAGATCTTTCATCAGAAATTCTCTTCCGCGAAGGATACCGGATTTTGCACGAGCCTCGCTCCTGAATTTTGTCGAAAAATGATAAACTTTTACCGGAAGATCTTTGTAGGATGAAACATGCTTTCTCAGAAGATTCATCACGATTTCTTCATGCGTGAAAGAAAGAGCGTATTCTTTCTCGTTTTTTTCAAATTGATACATCACCTCTTTTGCTTTGTCCCAACGCCCCGTCTCGTTCCAAATTTCCTTGGGATGAAGAAGGGGCATTAAGATCTCCTCAGCTCCCGTATCATTCATTTCCTCTCTTACAATTTGCTCAATTTTTTGCTCAACCTTTCTGCCTAAGTGTAAAAGCGTATAGGATCCCGCCATCAGTTTATCTATAAATCCTCCACGAAGTAAAAGTTTCGCATTTATAGAAACTTCATCCTTTGGGGAATCTTTAAGGGTTTTTCCAAGTAATTTAGAATATCTCATTCTAGTAAAGTTTTCCTCCTATCACAGCTTCATTCTTATCCGGAACTGCCAGAACACATTCATGATTCTCATCCGGAACTCCAAGAGTAAGAACCTCCGACAAAAAGGAACCGATCTGCCGAGGTGGAAAATTTACAACACCAAGAACTAATTTTCCATCCAAATCTTCTTTTTTATAGTGTTTGACAAGTTGCGCGCTGGATCGTTTTAATCCAATTTCTTCTCCAAAATCAATCGTTAGCTTAAATGAAGGCTTTCGTGCTTCTGGAAAATCTTCGACTTTTACAATTTTTCCAACACGAATATCTAGTTTTTGAAAATCATCAATCGTCGCCATATTCAATTTTTCTTAGTATACCATCCACCCCCTGGCAAATCCAGTTCCTAAATTTTCCCATTGTCAAATTTTTAAAAAATGATAAAATATCCCTATAGTTTTTATGGTCAGACCCGAACAAGCAGTTTCACTTCCATTTGTCATTAAGGACAATCTTTCAGCCCCGGAAGCAGAGCAAATATTATTTAGTCAAGCAAAGAAAAATAGAATCATTACCTGTTTTATTAGAGACGAATATGGTCAACTTACTTTCGTGACTAGAAAACCCCAAAACGTAATAGAAGAGGTAGATGCTGTCTGAGTGTCAGTTCTTTTCGAAGAATTAAAACAGGCAGAAACGATTGTTATTGCGAATTCTGCCGAAAATGTCGTACAAAGAAAACAAAAGAAATAAACTACCTCTTTCTAATCTCGTGGCCGCCAAAGGCATTGCGAAGCGATGAAATTAGTTTTGCGGTAAATGATTCTTGAATAGATACGTCTTCTTGAGACCTCTTTCTAAACTCCAATGCCTTTTCAATCAATTCAACCGGCACATTTTCTTCTCTCGCTTGATTAACTGTCCATTCGGCCTCCCCTGTTGCCTCAATGCTTCCAACAACTTGGGACAAACTTGAATCCCGAGAAAACACCTCTGCTGTCCGATCCATAAGAAATCCTGAAACAATAGTTCCCTTTTGAAAAAGCTTTGAAACTTTTGTCAAATCCAATTTGTACGGTGATTTTTCCAAAATGCCAAATCCTTCTCCGATTGACTGCATCATACCGTATTCGATGCCGTTGTGAACCATCTTTACAAAATGCCCTGCTCCGCCCTCGCCAAAGTACTCATGTCCACCATTTGGTTTTGCTAAACTATCCAAAATGGGACTGACAAACTCATACGCGCTTTTATCCCCACCAACCATCAAAGGATATCCTTCTTCTGCTGCTATTATGCCACCTGAAACTCCAATGCCTAAAAATTTTATGTTTTTAGCCTTGAGTTCTTCGTATCGCCTCTGCGTGTCCTTAAAAAATGAATTTCCTCCGTCGATAATAATATCGTCTTTTTCTATATACTTTAAAACTTCATCCAAAATATTCTGCGTAGTCTCTCCAGCCGTCACCATCACCCAAACAACCCTCGGCTTGTCTATACTCTTGACCAATTCTTCGATTGTTTCTACATTTTTTAATTTATGCGCCGAACGATTCCAAGCGATTATTTCATGCCCTTCATCAAGAAGTTTTGTTACCATCCTCGAACCCATTTTCCCTAGTCCAATAAACCCCAATTTCATAATTTTATCTTACCATACTCCCTACTTTCACTTCTTTCAAAGGCTTCAACAAAACCGGTTTCCCATCATCATCTGCCGCCAAAACCATTCCCTGGCTTTCGACTCCTTTGAATTTCCGAGGTTCTAAATTTACAACAAAAGTAAACTCTTTTCCCACCAATTCTTCAACTGAATAAAACTCCGCGATCCCTGACACAATTTGTCTCTTTTCGCTATTAAAATCAACTTCCAGTTTTAAAAGCCTATCCGCTCCCTCCACTTTTTCAGCGCTCAAAACCTTTCCCACTCTTATCTCCAGCTTCTTAAAATCTTCAAATGTAATCATTGTACTTTACTTAAATCTTCATTAAGAATAACTGGTTGAATTATTGCCAATTCGTGCGCCCATCTTGCGTCTCTAGGGTTTGGTACTGGGTTTAAAAGAAATATTCTCTTTTGCAAATAATATGCAAGTCCAATTTCCATGAGGGCAGATGTTCCAACATAGCCATTAATATTGTTTTTTGGATAGTTCAAAACAAGTATAGCATCGCTTCTTGCGATTAAATTGAAACACTGTCTTAAAATATCTTTTTCGATTGTATGCTTATAGTTTTCTTCAAGATTATCAATAAGAGACGGGTCTTCCAAATGAGATTCTATGTCTGATGGCACATCTACTATATGTCCCAGTTTTTCAAGTTTACTTTTAACGTCCATCATTTCCTCGGCAAAAGTCATACTCCCGCAAATCATAATTTTCATAATTTATTCCAGCCACTTTCTGCCGTCTTTTTCAAACAGTTCATTAGCTTCTTTTGGACCCGAAGTATTTTCGCTATAAATAGGAATTTTGAAATTCGGTAATCTGCTTTGCAGATCCCACCCCTGCAAAATCCTTGTTATAAATTCCCATGAATAGGACAATTCATCGGATCTGTTGAAAAGCATCTGGTCACCCGCGAATATATCAAGCAAAATCTTCTCGTAAGCATCGCTAACTACTTCTCTAAACTCTTCTTTGTAAGTAAACTCCATATCTACTGTTTTAAGTGAAAGCCTGGAACCAGGTGCTTTAGCAATTACGCGGATACCGATTCCCTCATCCGGCTGAATGCGGATTTTCAAGATATTTCCCTCCTCAGGGCAGCCGAATTCTCTGAATAACAAATGGCATGTTTGGATAAAAACAATTGAGATCTCAACAGTATCTTTTGGCATTTTTTTGCCCGCTCTTATATAAAACGGCACATCTCTAAATCTATCGTTATCAAAAAATGTTTTCATGGCAACAAAAGTCTCAGTCTCGGAATTTGGATTTACATTTTTTTCCTTTTTGTATCCTTGATACTGTCCTCGTACAACAGATTTTGAAACTTCCTCAGGATCAATATAGCGAAGTGCTTTTATAGCAGCAGCTCTTGCATCCCGAACTCCTTCTTTGGAAAAACTTTTAGGCTGCTCCATAACAACGGCTGTTAAAAGCTGCATTAGATGGTTTTGTCCAACGTCGCGAAGCATTCCTACGCCGTCAAAAAACGCGCCTCTTCCTCCGATTCCTTTTGATTCTCCAAAAGTGATTTGAACATGATCGATATAATTTTTGTTCCATACAGGCTCAAAAATTCCATTGGCAAATCTGAATACTACCATGTTCTGCACAGTTTCTTTACCAAGATAATGATCGACTCTAAAGATTTGTTTTTCCTCAAATATTTTTGACAATTTTTCATCAAGACTTTTTGCGGTCTCTAAATCTTTGCCAAATGGCTTTTCAATAACAAGCCGCGTCCATTTGCTGCTTCCTTGCCCGCATCCTTCGGAAAGTTTTGTTTTGCGTAGAAAATCAAGAATTGTCGAGTAATTATTAGGCGGCGTTGCTAAATAAAAAAGTCTAGTAATACATGCTCCCATTTTTTTGTCAAAAGCATTAAGTCTTTTGATTAACTCCTCATAACCTTGAACCTCGTCAAATAACCCCGGTTGATAGTAAATATTTTTAGCAAATTCTTCCCAATGATTTAGAGAGGATCCATGTTGCTTAATATTCTCGTAGGCGAGAGTTCGAAACTCATCGTCGGTAAACTTGCGCCTGGCGAATCCAATAATATAAAACTCCTTACCCAGCTGATTTTTTCTAAAAAGAGAGAAAAGAGAAGATATTAATTTGCTTTGTGCCAAATCACCTGTGGCGCCAAATATAACAATTACAAAAGGTGCATTCATAGTTTTTACTCCTTAATCAAAAAAACTCTTGCCGGCGAACCATCGGCATCAACTACTCTAAGCGGCATGCAGGTAATAATATATTTTCCAGCGGGAACTTTTGACAGATCCAACCCCTCCACATTCACTATTCCGTTTTTCAAAAGAGTTTTATGAACCGGATGTCCCGGGTTTTTACGTTTTTCAATTCCCAAAAAATCAATTCCTACCAAATATATTTCTTTTTTTACTAAATAATCTGCCCCATTTTCTGACAATGAGATGTAGGCATCCGGAAACTTTGACTGGTGAAGATATTTGTAATTTCCTGTCTTGAAAATAATTCTATCGCCTTTTTTAATATCGATATCCTTAAAATCCGATGCCAAAATCTCCTGATGGTCAATTCTTGTAAAATCAATCACTTCACATTCGCCATATAATTTCTCCGGAGTTATCTTATCAACTCCGCTTGCATTTTCTATAAAATGATTTGGGGCGTCAACATGAGTTCCTATGTGACTGCTGAAGAAAAACGTTGACTTCCCGACTCCATCCTTCTCAACCGAATTTATTTGCTCTATAGAAACTTGAGGGTCGCCCGGCCAGAGGAGCATGTTATTTTTGATTGGAAGAGTAACGTCATAAAAAATAGCCATATCCGTCAATACATGCTTTACTGAATAGGCGAGAAAAATCCGGAAAATAATTTCTGAAAATCCTGAAAAGTTACAAAAACTATCAGTATCATTAAAATCGCAAGCCCAATCCTATGCGCCATTGCCTCAACATTCGGATTTACTTTTTTTCGAGTAACCACTTCTATAAGAATAAAGAATAATCTGCCTCCATCAAGAGCCGGAATTGGTAAAATATTGAAAAATGCCAAAGAAACGGACAAGATTCCGGTTAAATTAAGAAGTTGTAAAACTCTCTCTTTTATATCTTGTATCCCCAAAATAGTTGATGTTACTGATGCGATTCCTACAGGACCAGCCACTCCTTGACTCACAGGTTCTATTGTTTTTCGCTCAATAGAAACTCTGGCTAGCTCCCCTATAATCTTAAAGTTATAAACAAGAAGATTGGTTGGATGTGTCACCCCTGAAAAAGTTTTCTGAAGGGGCGTTTGGTATTCAAGCACCGCAGTTGACATTGAGAACAGTGAAACTCCTAAAGCGCCTTCATCTTTAGGAGGAGTTTCTCTTGGAACAAGGGTTGATCTTTTTGTTTCGTTGGTCTTCAAATCCTGCCAAACAATTTCAGTTGCTTCTCCCTTCCTTGAATTAATGATTTCAATAAAATTTTCCAGGCTTTTAGTTTCTTTCCTATCTACAGAAATTATTTTTACAAATGGGGTCATGCCTGCTTTTTCTGCCGGAGAATTTTCCACAACTTCGCCCACTACAACATCGCTCACATTTTTCTGGTTAACCCCAAAAAACTTATGATCCGGCGTAAGAGGATGAATTGGCATCTGGGTTTTAAATCCCGATATAAAAAGAAAAGTGTAAAAAATTACGATAGCCAAAATCGTATTCATCAATACGCCGGCAACTACAACTAAAGCTTTCTGCCAAGGAGGTCTTGAAAAAAAGGCCCTCTCATCGTAACTTTTAACTTTTAACTTTGAACTTTTAACTTGTCCCCCTCCTGCTTCATCTTCACCGTATAACTTGACAAATCCGCCAATCGGCAGCCAATTGATTGAATAAACCGTTTCTCCTTTTTTGAAACTCAAAGCCCTCGGAGGAAAGCCAAAACCGAATTCCTCAACTTTTATGCCCAATTTTTTCGCCACAAAAAAATGCCCCAACTCATGGATCAGAACAAGAATGCTTAATATGATTAGAAAAACTAAAATTGTGAGTAACATAAAAAAATCTGAATCCAACTATCTACCTTCTATTTTCTATCTTCAACCTTCCATCCTCTACCGTCCATTTCATATCTGTAGCAGTTCCTCTTCCTTTCTCTCCCTCATCGCCTCAATTGCCGCCATTGTGTCATCTGTTGCTTTTTGGATTTCTTTTTCCAAACGCGTCAGATCATCCTGAGAAATTTCTTTGTCGGTAAATTGTTTTTTTACAATATCCATAGCCTCATGCCTTACTTGGCGAATCTGAATTCTGCCGTTTTCAAGTTTTTGTTTCATAACACGAATCAACTCTTGTCGCCTCTCTTCTGATAAAGGCGGAATATTTATGCGAATTACATTGCCATCAGATGAAGGAGTAAGTCCGATATTTGCCTCCATTATTCCTCGCGCGATTTCATCAAGTACTGATTTGTCATAAGGAGATATTACCAAAGTCTGGGAGTCAGAAGTAGCAATAGTCGCCATTTCCATTAATTTCAACTTTTGAGCCCCGCCATAAGCCTTTATAACAATATTTTCAACCAAAGACGGCGTAGCTCTTCCAGTCCTAACTGTTGCCAAATCAGCTCTTATAATCTCAAGAACCGATCTCATTTTCCGCTGGGTTTCACCAAGCACATTGTCCATCGTAAAATTAAGATTAGCAGAATTAGAGTGAATTATCAATGCGTGGAAACTTATATTCTTTCTTGTACTTCGTCTATTTGATATTCTACCTGTCTTAACCTAGATTCTCCCATCCTGACTTGCCATAAATCTCTATTATTTTCCGCGATGAGTATGTGTCCCCTCCAACACGCTAGTTTACCCTCCAAATCAATTCTCCTAGCTTCTCTTGCTTCTGGACTAAGACTAAACATTGTTTTTTGAATTTCTTGGGTACTCATCTTTCCAGTAATTTTAAATTATATCTAAATATCAAACCTCTTGAAGTCTTTTACAACAATATTTTCTCCGAGTTTGGCAATAGCCTCTTTTACCAAACTCTCTATAGTTTTTGAAGAATCTCTAATATATTCTTGTTTTAATAAAGTATCAATGTCATTAGGATTCATTGCCGCTACCTGCATGGCTATTTCATGAACCAATGATTTAAATTCCGATGTCCGAGCGACAAAATCCGTCTCGCACAAAATTGAAACAAGTACGCCAACTTTGCCGTTTTGATGAATATATGAATCAACCAGCCCCTGCGCGGTTTCTCTGTCTGCCTTTTTCCCAGCTTTCTCTATCCCATGTTCTTTAAGCCAAAGCAGAGCTTTACTATAATCGCCAACGGATTCTTCCAGCGCCTTCCTACAGTCCGAGATTGAAGCTTGCGTAACGCTGCGAAGTTTTTTAAGTTGTTCGAGGCTTGCGTTTGACATTTTCTTCCTCCTTCTTTTCTTTTAATGCATTATTTTTAACTGACGCTCTAGTCTTCTTGGTTGATTTTTCCTTATTTTTCTCATTTGACACTTTTATCTCCTTTGTCTCTTTTGCCCTTTCTTCAGGCTTGCGTCCCTCAACCCACGCATCAACGATATATGAAACAATAAGTTTAATTGATCCAACCGCGTCATCATTTGCAGGAATCGGATAGTCAACAATATTGGGATCCGCATTTGTGTCAACCATAGCGACAGTCGCGACTCCCATTCTTTTTGCTTCTCTTATGGCGAGGTTCTCAAGATGTGAGTCAATAACAAAAATTGCATCCGGCTTGTCTTTAATCTCCGCAACTCCGCCATAAATAGATTCTAATTTTTGCTTTTCCTTAAACCACTGCCCAATCTCTTTTTTTGTATATTTAGACTTTAGCTCTTCGTTTTTGAGATTTTCTGTAAAAGTTTTTAGCTTTTCAAAATTTTTTGAAACTTCTGAAAAATTGGTCAAAAGACCGCCTACCCAGTGATTGGTAACATAAAAAATGTCAGGGGATTTTTTTACTTCTTCCTCAACAATTCCTTTTGCCTGTCTCTTTGTACCAATAACAAGCAATTTTCCGTTTTTGGAAGCCAAATCTTTAACAAACGCTGCTGCTTCCTCTAGTCCCTCTTTTGTCTTTGCAAGGTCTATGATGTGGATATTGTCACGGACTTCGTAGATGAAATCGCGGGCTTTTGGATTGGATCTTGTGACTTGATGTCCAAAATGACAACCAGCCTCAAGTAATTCTTCTAGTGTTACTTGTCTCATATATACCCTCTTGCCCGCCTTAGAACGCTCCGTGAAGCGTGAACGAATAGTTCCTCAAAAGCCGAACGGTAAGTTCAGGCGGGTGTCCTCCTCTGGTAAAAATTGTTTAGGGCAACAGAACCAGAGTGTTAGAATAAAACTATTATAACCCATCTCTTCGTGTAAAATCAACTATTGTTACTGTGACTTGGCTTCCTCTTTCTGTCTTATATCTGGCAAGGATACGTTCATGTTCATCAATATGATCAACAACATATGTGATATTTGCTGGAGCAAGATCAGCAACCTCTTCAAGCGGCAATCCGTTAAACGTATTACCGACAGCCCTATCAAATTGATACTCAGGGAATTCTTCCACAAACCGTTCTTCACGTTCTCTTCTCGCCCTTGCTTTAGCAGCCTTTCTGTCAGTTCCTCTTTCCGCATTCTCCCTCAAAATCTTTTCCACATATTGATTCCTTGAATGTCTCGCAGGAGATTCGCCACTTCTCGCTTTTTGTCTTTCTGTTTTACTACTCATATATTTCAATCCTGCTATTCTACAATAATTTCTCTTTATTCGCAATTCATAATCATATTTAATTCGAGTTTAGTATAATATACTGATGCTCGAACGCCCCTCGCAATTGAATAGTAGCCAACGATTTGAGTTGGAACAAGTTAGGTTTAATTCTATCTCCTTCGGCATCTATTTGCCTACTCGTATCATCACAAACGAAGAGATAGAAAAATGGATGGTTCAGACTCCAAACGGCAGACTTATAACAGCCGATGAAATCAAAAAAAGAATAGGGGTCGAAAGAAGATATCAAGCAAACCCAAGTCAGTCAGCATTAGACTTGGGAATACAAGCATCTGTCGCAACGCAAAATCTGGAAGAAATAGAAGCTGTCATTACATCTACAAGCTATCCGCTTGGAGTAAATGTTTCTGCTGAAATCAGCATTAGTCTCCAAATTAAACCTGATAAAAAAATGGATATTCATGCGGCATGCTCTGGATTTGTAAGAGGATTAACCTATATGAAAGAAAACGAATCTGAATTCAACGGCAAAAAAGTGCTTTTTGTTGCCACAGAATTATATTCACATACCCTGGAAGATTTACGCGACGATGGAATCAAAAGAGATCCATCTATGGCACAAACTATATTTTCAGACGGTGCAGTTGCTATTGTATTTAGATTCGGACAGGATTTAAAAGTATTGGCATACAAAAACGAGAAGATCCCAGAAGAATACGACCATCTCATACAAATGCCTATTGATAGAAACCTTATGACTGAGCCATATATTGAAGAGCCTGTACCATCAGAATGCTCAACTTTCCAACAGAACGGTCCGAAAGTTTACGAAGAAATGAGAACCAGAATTCCTGATTTAAATAAAAATCTTATTGAAGAATCCGGACTTGAACCATCCGACATAAAACTGGTAATTCCCCACCAGGCAAGCGGCCGGATGATTGATGCAATCGCATCAAGAATGCCGGAATACAAAATATACAAAGACATTCGAGACGGAAATTTTTCATCAGCATCAATACCAAAGGCTATGATCAGAGCTATAAAAGAAGGACAAATAGAAACCGGGGATAAAATTTTGCTGTCAGGATTTGGCGCAGGAATGTACGCCTCATCTGCGATAGTTGAGCTGGGATAAAACAACTTAATATTTAAGTTAATTGTATTAAAAATCAACCTTTAAAAGTAAAAAGATTCGTCCTACCCGATTGTTGTCTCGCAGTTCTTTCCAAAAGCCTTTCAGAAATACTTCTATCCAATAGAGCGCCTCTGACAAATCCCTGCGAAAGCATGCTGTCTCCACACCGCACCTCACCATAACACGTAACTGCTCGACTATTTTCGGATTCATTAAGAAGAACAATAGTGTTGAGCTCAATTGGCGGAATTGCCGCATTTCTATAATCTACATCAATCGATGTTAGCCTGACAGACTGTCCTTGGGGCATTCTTTCCGCCAAAACCAGCGAAGCAAGCATTGTCTGGGCGATTGACTCAGCCTGTTCTACCCCACGAAGCACGGGTTTTTCTATAAAATGTCCTTCTTCCTGCGTGGCATTCCATATTCCAACAGATATTGATCTATCAGTATTCAAATATAACCCGTGGACTCTCATCATGTTTTCTCCGTATCCAAATCCGGAAAGAACCGATGAAACTTGCTCGCGGGAAAAATAGCTATATTCCCTCGGATCTCCTATCTCTATATTAGGATATTCTTGTCCTTCTCTATGGGAACGATCCTGCTCCTGTTTTGAAGTCATAAATCAATTTATTAAAATACTGTCATTATAGGCACAGTTTTGCCCTTAATAGTTGATAAATATGCTATACCTCGTGCTATCTCCTCAGGCGCAAATGACCTTTTGGCAGGAGATAAATTTATAAGTCTTTCTCTTTGTCTTGGTGTCAAAGATGCTGTAAGATCCGTATCAACAAATCCTGGCCGAATTATACTTACGTTAAGATTTTTTCTTCTATTTTCCCGGCCCATAACAACCGCCATAATCTCCATTGCGGATTTTGAAGCGGCATAATTTCCCTGGCTGGGAAGCCCCAATACTGCGGCGCTTGAAACATAAACCATATTCCCGCCTGTCGGTTGTTGGCCATTCATTTTATTAACTGCGAATTTTGACACAAATAAAGCGCTGTCTGAATTTGATCTCATCACACTACTCCACTGTTCTGGCTCCATGTCGTATATCAACGCATCGTCTCTCACCCCTGCGTTATGAACCACCACATCAAGCCTGTTAAACCTGCCATAAGCTTCATTCACAAGACGCTCCGCATCCCGTGGTTCTGATACATCAGCCCCAACCCAAATCGCATCTCCTCCTGCTTTTATAACATCACCCGCAACTTGTTCTCCCTGCTCTTTACTCCTCCCTCTTGAGTTGACAACCACCTTCATCCCGTACTCACCGAATAGCCTGGCTGTAGCAGCCCCGATTCCGCGGCTTGAACCTGTAACCAATGCCACTCTTCCCTCAAGTTTTTCTCTCTCAATTGGCAGATGATCTGTTCTGTCCAGGCTAAAACCTACAATTTCCTTTATATTTTCAGGATTAATATCCAAATCTATTTCTGCGGTAAAAAAAGGGGATGGCTCGGTAGATAATTCTTGGAAGTTAGGTCTATTTTCAGCTCCTGTCATATTTTGATTGAAAATATCATTTTGCATCTTCAAAGTCAACATCTAATTCCTATTGTATATTTATCTAATAGGACAAATATTGGTATAATATGACCCATTATGTCAAGGCAGGTAGAAACCGAGTTGCCGGTCGGAACTCAATCCTCAAAAGAAAACGGATATAATCCCCCTCACGGTGTTTCTCAAGAGACTTACGAAATAATTATCTATGCTCGTGATCATAAAGAGATACTAGATAAAGTAGATTTACTCGACAAAGGAAAAAGGATAATAAATCCGACAAGAAACCTTATTGTTATTTATTGCAGTACCGAAGCCTCATTAAGAGATGTTGCTAAATCTACTGGAGGTGGAAAAGGCACTAACGCAAAAAGAATTTTAAGAGGGCTAGAGATAATCTGGGAACAACTACCCGATGGAATTCAAGTGCTATACCCTAAAGAAAAAGCCGTAAGACTTAAAAAACCTAAACCTATTTCTTCTAGGGAGAATGTAAAAAGAAGTAAGACAGCCAAGAGTCTGTGGGAGAACCAAGAATATAGAAATAAAACCGTCGAAGCGTTAAAGGAGAGAAAAGACGATCCCGAATTCATTGCCAGAATGCGACAAATAAGTCAGGGTAGACTATCACCTATGGAGGGAAGAACTCATTCGCAGGAAACAATTGCAAAAATAACAAAGGTAACCCAAGAAAACTGGAATAAACTACATGGTATTGAAACAACTGATGACCCACTGACAAAAAGAAAAGCGCTCCTTGCGGAATGGATAAAATTAACCAGACTGTTAAAGCATGTCCCATCATCCAAGGACATTATAAGACTAAAAAAAGAAGGAAAAACCAGATTTTCAACTACAATGTACAGAAAAGAGTTTGGTGAAGGAAGCTTTATAAAAGCAAAGAAGTTTATTCTAGAGCACCTTAGCTCCGAAAGAACAAAAGCTGTTGTTGATAAAGACGAAAATTCAATATGGCATACGCTTTGGCAAATGAGCTACGATCTTTAAAAACAACCCAAACTAACCTTAGAGGCCCAGATTACAACGCGAGATTAAAATGATTTTTTGATATAATAACTTCTTGTTGCTAAAATATATTTAACCTGTTTTCAAAACAAATCTATTTGTATTTATGATTGAATCAAGAGGTTTTTTCTCGAGAGTAGAAGTACCTCAGCGTCAAACGAGCTGAATTTCTGGGCTTTCAAATTGAGAAATAATTTCTTCAAAGTTTTTTTTATAGGATCCTCTGCGATTGGATGGTAAATGCTTTGCAGTTTTGGCCATTGCGTAATCTACAATTGCTTCCCCAACCCTATCTCTTTCAGTATCATTGCATTGTAATATTTTTATTTTTTCTTTATCAAGAGAATCAAAAGTTAGAAAGAAGGTTTCATCTTGATACATAGATGAACAAGATATAATGTTAATATCTTTTCTGGAAAACAACGCTATTAACCTTCCAGCCTCAGGCAATCCTTTTCTTAAGTATTTGCTCCCATCGCCTTCTGGAAATAAACCCATACTGTCTTCGTTTTTTATAGCGGGTATAAGATACCTTGCTAATCGAAACGGATCAGGGTCACGAACAGGAATGCTGTTTATTGATTTATGCATTTTCTCCCTCAAAAGATCCTGGGTGGTAGTTGGATCATGGCCATGAAGCCATCTAATTTCTTTCCCTGTTGCTTGCTTAACATAATAACTTATCGTTGCATGTTGCCATTCACCCCTCATCGGACCCATGTTTGTGTGGTTGGCAACAACAAGTATCGGCTGGTCATATAAATACTCCAGATTTTCTACTCCTTTGATCTCGGATTTAAAATCATACCCAAGAAACATCTCTATATAATCCGATAAAGCTACTCGTTTGCCTGCCCGAATGTCATTGAAAAATTCATCAAAGCGCTGTTTTCCCTCGGGTTTTAGAGTCCTTCTTAAAGAGTCTATGGTCCACTCTTCAAGAATTTCTCTTATCACTGGCTCTTTTATTTTATTCTGGACCCAGTCTGTCTTCATGAACCGTCTGGCAAGCTCTTTCATAAAAAATATTTATATCTGATACATTTCAATTTAGTATCGTACTAATACCTGCAAGGCACAGCATTGTCAAAGAATTTACCCTATCAAAATTTTTACTCGTCTTGACACAGCCTCCCTAAACAAATTATTATAATAAAATGCCTGAAAGATTAAGAAACTCTCCCGAAACTGTTGCCTCAAATATGAATCCAGTCAACGACAAGATGAACAGGCTACTTGACAAGTATCTACCAAAAAGAAAACCCCTAAGCCTAGAAGATTACGACTGGGATGCAATGAATTCCGAATTGACAAATCCGGATCTTCTTAAATGTCTTAGATTCGTCGCGGAAGTAGAGTCCAATCCACAAGCCCCTGCAAAGAATTTACTTAAAGCAGCGGATGAAAACGGCGCCACTTGGAAACGGCGTTTTGTGGAAGATGGATGGCTTCATGAAGAAAGTATGCATGGGGTACTTCTTCGTGAGTGTGCAATACGCTCTGGCACGCCGCAGGAATTAATCGATGAGGAAATCGAACAAGTGCGAGCGAGAGAGTTTACGATCGGAGAAAACTACAGCTCGTTAAAAGCCGATGTTTATGGCTGGATGCAGGAAGCTACCACTTGGCGATTTTATCAGGCAATGCTAAACGAGGCTAAGGATCCGGTTTTGAGACAAGTCCTCATTGACATAGCCAAGCAGGAAAATTTCCATCGACATGTTTATTTTGAGGGAGCAAAAACTACACTCGAACATAATCCAGATGCAGCTAAAGAAGTCGTTGATACTGTTGCTGAGTTTATAATGCCTGGACAAATAATGGCCCCAGATCTTCAACAAGAGGCACCTCGCTGGGCCAAAAAATTTAATTTTTCCACTCGTCAATTAATGCGAGAACAAGCAAGCGGATTGATTGAGCTTATCGGACACGAAGGACTGGGAGAATCTGCTATAGCTTACGGGGTCAACAACGCGCCATGGTATATAAAAGGTCCGCTTGCTCCACTGAAGAAACTTGATAATGCTCGCGTCTATCATCTCTTCGGTAAACTTGCGGATTCAGCCGTAGGAAAAAAGAAATAATACTTTTCTATTTTGAGTTCGAACACCCGGTGTTGTCTAGGTTCAAACATAAGGATTTATGGCACGGGGAATTTGGAGCAGAAAGATTTTATTTCTTTTGCAATTTCTAATAGCTTTTTATTTTTCTCCGCTTTTTTTCTGAATGACTTCATAAAGCCTACTCTTTCCTGCCTGTCGCCTGGCAAAGAGGTACCTTTAACTTCATCTATTACTTTGTTTATCCATTCGGCAATCTTTACCATTTCCTTTTCCTTCATTCCTCGTGTTGTAATAGCTGGCGTGCCCAAGCGTATTCCCGATGGATAAAGAGGCGGCATCGTATCAAAAGGGACTCCATTCATATTCAAAACAATACCTGCAATCTCAAGGGCAAAAGCTGCTACTTTTCCATTAATCTTTTTATTGCGAAGGTCTATAAGTATTAGATGATTGTCTGTACCGCCGCTAACCAAGTTAAAATCGTATTTAACAAGCTCTTCAGCCAATGCTTTGTTGTTTTTTACTATCTGTTCTCCGTATTTTTTAAATGATGAACTACCTGCTTCTTTAAGCGCTACCGCTATTGCTGCTGTCTGGTTGTCATGCGGTCCTCCCTGCAAACCTGGAATGATTGCAGAATCAATTTTTTTGGGCAAATCTGGATTCTTTTTTAGTCCTTTTTCTGTAACCATAATTAACGCCCCTCTGGGACCTCGAAGCGTCTTGTGAGTCGTAGTTGTAACGATATGGACATACGGCACAGGACTCGAATGCACTCCTGCTATTATCAAACCGGTGATATGCGAAATATCTGCCATTAAATACGCTCCTACTTTGTCGGCAATTTCACCAAATCTTTTAAAATCTATAATTCGAGGATAAGCAGTAAATCCGCAGATTATTAGCTTTGGTTTTTCTTTAATAGCGAGCTTTTCTATTGCATCATAATCCAAATATCCGTCTTTTCCCAATTGATACTGGACAGATGTGAAAAATCTGCTTGAGAAAGTCAGCGGAGCACCATGTGTCAAATGCCCGCCAAAAGCAAGAGACAGTCCCATAATCTTGTCTTTATAGTCAAGGAGACCAAAATATACCGCAGCGTTGGCAGGAGAGCCGGAAAGCGCCTGCACATTGACGTATGGAACGCCGAACAACTTCTTTGCTCGATCTATTGCTAATTGCTCTACCGCGTCAGCTATTTTATTTCCCTGATAGTACCTTCTTTTGGGGTACCCTTCCGAATATTTGTTGGTGAGGACCGATCCGAGCGCTTCCATCACTGCGCGTGAGGTATAATTCTCCGACGGAATCATTTCCAAAACATCCGCCTGCCTCTTCTCCTCTTCCCGAATCAAATTGTAAATTTCCCAATCGACAATCTTCAAATTATTCACTTCCCATACTATACAAAATTGTTTGTATATAGTAAATATGGTAAAATTGTGCCTATGGAAGATGAACAAAAGGTAAACCAGTCAGAAATTGTTAGCTTACCATATTCAGATCAAAATCAAGGAAATACTCCGGATATTCGCCTAAAAAAAGAGGAGACGCTCTTTACTCAATCTTTGGAAAGAGCTATGACTGCTTCCAGAAACTCCGGAGAATTCACAGAAAAAAAAGATTTGCAAATGTGGAATGATCTAAACGAAAATATTTTTACATTTGTAAATATACACATTCCCGCTTACAAACAAATAGATGAAGCTGCTGGAGAAGAAAATGACAGCATGTATGCGCATGCTTTTAAGGACGCTGTATATCAAGCAAGAAATCTAATTATCATTAACACCCTACTAAACCAACGAAAACTTGCTCAGAAAAATGGATTTTTAGAGCAATCTGAACCTTTTTTTACGTTGAATAGGTTTTATCTTGCCGGCGATATGGATGTAAAAATAGCCGGACTTTCTATATATGACATTGCGACCAATCTGAAAATAAATCCTTCCGACTACTATAGGAGCGTTATGACATCATATTCAACGCTTGAAAAACCAGGATTTGAAGACATTACTAACGAAAATACAGAAAATATTCCGGTAGAAACTTATCCTAATATGGCAAATAAGAGAATTTCTATAGCGCTAAATAGCATGCTTACGATGGGAATACTTGCCGAAGAATGCAATTATCTCTTCTCTGCTAGCGAAGAACGTGGACGCGCAAGTAAAGCATTTACTCACTCAGCCGATAAGTTACATAATGGTGGAAAATTGATTACAAATGGATTTGTACGCCAAAGAGAAAAAGCCTTAAGAACCCTTCTTGACCCATCTTCTGAACACTTCGAGGCACTAAGAGAATTGGTGGAAAAAGATCTTACGCAGGATGAGGAAAGTGATAAAATAGCTTACTCTCTTTCAATTCTCGGTCTAAATCACATAGATAATATACCATTTGCATATAGAAAAGCCAAAGAACTCGAAGAAAAGAGCGGAGACACTAAATCTTTTTACGCTCTCCTAGCAAAATCAATACTTGAGGAAGAAGGACAACTTCTAACGCATGACGACATACCATTATTTATTGATCTAGAGAAGAGTATTGAAAATCAAAAAATTCCATCTCTTGAGGATATTGAAAGGATTAACAAACTCTATTTCCCAAAGACCTCACAAAGAGATTTTAATGTTAATATGGAAGATGTTAAATTGGGAAAAATGGTACCTCCAAATTCTATCAGAGTTGAATTTCCTAAAGGTCATTCCGGTATATTTAATATTTATTTCGATTATGAAAATGATCAGGGTGAATCAACAACACTAGAGTTTAATTTTGATACAAGAAAAAACATGTTTGATTGGAAGCCATTTATTGAGGCTACTAACGACCCTGAAATGGCAAGCTTAAGAAAATCTGCTCTTATTGCTTCCTATTCCATACTTTCTCAAATTCAAAAACAGGTAGAAGAAGAGTATCAACAAAAACAGCAACAAAGACTGACAAGAACACAAATGCCTCAGCATACATCTAAACAGTCTCATTCCAAAGAACCATATGTCCCAAGACTGCGAGAAAAAAGACCAGAGCGACCACGACCACTTTTCCCTATCCAAGAAATCCTACAAGGAAAAGTGTCTCTTCCTTTGCATCCAGAACAATCAAGAGTAAAAAATCAGATTGTATTAAATGATGACCAAGGTATAAATAAAACTGCAGGAAATTTATCTAACCATGACAGACATCTTGTTGCAAAAGCAATTGAAGAATACAATCAAAAAGGTATTGGTCAATTTAAAAAATTAACCTATACAGGAGGAGAGAAAACTCCCTTGTTCACCCTTCGAGTAAATACTGGATCAGGCGGGGGCGGAGTCAGAGTACTGATGCGCGAAGCGCCCGATATTCATAAAGAAGAAAACACGCGTTCATTTGAGGTTATAGATATAGACTATAGAAAGAATATCTACAGAGGAAAAAATTTGAGGGGAGCAAGGGGAAGATTCGGGTTTCACTAAATCCATATATCTTAGTAGCTTAAGCCACATTGAGTTTTTGGGACATTATCTCTTTATAGCCAGCGACAGCATCTGAAAACGAATTTCTAAGTTCCTCACCTGAAGAAAATTGCAAAATACTTGGGTCATACCACTGACCTTCACTCCTAATTGACCAGCCATAGTATTCTCTCCCCCGAAACTTATCTTTTTTATCAACAGGAACAGGAATAGTCATAACAACTTCCATGGCACTGCGAAAACCTTCTCTTCTCAAGCTCTCTACTAAATCATTATTCATAGGAACTATGCCATTTTGTTCCCTGTCATTTTTTATTCCCATTTCTACGTGGCGATCTGGATTTTCCCACAAAGGCAAAAGGTCGTTTATTCCCCTTTCTCTTTCTTTCTGATAATATCTAATAAAATTTTCTTCAAACTTCAGTCTTCTTTCTGCGGCCATCGCCTTGCCATAAGGCGTGTACGCGTAATCAGGAGAGTATCCCAAAAATTCTTTAAACAGCGCTGATGCTCCATCAAAAAATCCTCCTGTTCTCATCCGCCACTCCCAACGATCCCCTAGGCTAAGATCAGGCCTAAAAATATACCACTTTCCGAGCGACCCCACTCTATTTCTGTGAATAGATATGCGTATTGAATTAGGATCATCCAATTCTCCAGCTCCGGCCAGCCTATCCGCGTCATTAAATAATTCTCCGGCAGGACTTAGCAATTTTCCAATTGCAGCTATTCTTTTTTTATCAGGGTGGCTGAAAGATTGATCTTGATATTTAATGTCCACCCTCAGAGGCGCGTATTGATCCGGAGGAATACCCAAGGATGGCGCGAATCTACTTACAACCATACCAATAACCTGCGGATGCAGTATTGAAACCCTGCGTCTTTTTGCCTCATTTGGAAAACTTGCCTCGCCATTTTTATCCAATATAGGCAAATGTGGCCCCATGTCATGAAGAACTGCTCTTGCCGACAACTCATGATCTGAAACGTCTCTATATTTTGGGTATTGATCGCTTAGCTTTTCTCTCAGATGCAAAGACCCCATAAATACATTGAAGCTATGGTCTATACCGTGCTGAGCATCCGCCATCCAATCCTGTATACCTCTACTTACAACTCTAAGTCCATTTTCCGTAATATGACCGCTTTCCCTCAAGTCAGTCGTAGCGCTTTGCAGCGCATCAGATACAACCTCAGTAAAACCTTCCCTTCCTTGACGTAGCCTATCGATTCTATTGCCAACAAATCTTTCCAGCATAATAATTAATCAATTTCTTTTTTAATCATTTGCATCAAACGATCCCTGTCTTTTTGATTTTTGATTATATCACACCAATTGCTTTCACCCAACGTCAAAACTTTTCTATCTTTTTTAAGTCGTAAAACATATTCCTCAAGGGACTCAGACAGCCCCGCGATATATTCAGGCGTGTAATTTTCTATCTCAAAACTCCTCGATCTCTTCTTTATCCGATCAAGAAGTACTGAAGTTTTTACATTCAGATAAATAATTAAGTCTTCTTTTGGAAGATTATTTGTGAGTTTGGTAAACAGCGAATTGTATAAATTAAACTCATCCCTTTTCATATACCCGCTTTTTATTCTGCTGTTTGCGTAAACCCACGACATAGGAATGCCGCTGTCTTGAACTATTGCCTTTTCTTTAACTTCTAAGCTAATTTTATCTACTACCTCTGCCCTTTTAATCAAAAACCACATGTCACTTGTTAATGACCACCTCTTTCTATCCTTTACTGTTTTTTCGAAAAATGGATTCTCTTTGTATAGCTCATCTGCAGGCACAAATTTAGCGGGAAGATTTTCTGCTATAAATCGTGCAGTTGTCGATTTACCAGAAGCTATATTGCCTATTACTGTTATGAAAGGTTTATTCACACTACTTCTCAAGTTCTAAAAATTTATATTTATGACCCTCCGATTCTCTCGATTCTTCACTGATTACTTTTCTAAAGTCAGAATAATCCGGAAAAAAAGTATCGCAGTCATAATCTCCCCCCACTATTGTTAGATAAAGTTTGTCGGTCAAATGCATTACTTGTTGAAATATTTGCGCCCCTCCCGTAACAAACACCTCTTCTGCTTGTTCTTCCGCTTTTTTAATTGCACTTTCAACTGAAGTTACAGTAGCCGCATTATCTCGCGCTGGTTTGTAATTGGCATCCCGTGTTACAACCAGATAAATTTTTCCAGGCATCGGCCTTCCGGTTTTGTCGTAATAACCTACCATTGAATCGTACGTTTTTCTTCCCAAAATAACCACATGATTCTTTGTTAAACTTTTAAGTTTTAAAAGATCATCTTTTATATGCCAGGGAATTTTGTTGTCTTTCCCAATCCCTCTCTTTTCATCCATTGCGCAGATAATACTAATCATAAATTAAAAACCGCCAATATTAGCAATGTCCGCTTTTAGGGCAGGATGCGGATTGTAGTCCTCAAGCGTAAAATCTTCAAATTTAAAATCATCAATATTTTTTACCTTGGGATTTAGTTTCATTGCTGGAAATGGCCGCGGCTTTCTTTTCAACTGCTCCTTCACCTGATCAAAATGATTGGAGTAGATATGCGCGTCTCCAAAAAAGTGCACGAATTCACCGGCCGGAATTCCCGTAACCTGGGATACCATGAGAAGAAGAAGTGAATAGCTTGCAATATTAAATGGAACTCCCAAAAACATATCCGCGCTTCTTTGATACAAAGCACAGTTGAGCATCCCATTTGTTACCGCGAATTGATACATTGTGTGGCAAAAGGGCGGCACCTCATTTGCATTTCCTTTTGATGCCATAGCGTAAATAAAATCCGGATTCCACGCTGATACCACATAAGATTTTCGATACGGTTTGGTTTTCAAACCATCAATCACCCACCCAAGCTGATCTATTTCCCGGCCATCGCTTGCCGGCCATTTCCTCCACATCTTGCCGTAAACAGTTATCAAATCCCCCCACTTTTTTACAAAAGGGTCCCCTGCGGGCAACTCTCTCAACTTCTCAATAAACTCATCTTGAGTAAGTAGAGTAACCCCAGTTTTGACTTTTGATTTGTATTTTTGACTTTTGACCTTTAACTTTTGACTTTGCGATTTATAAAAGCGCTTATACGCCCATTCGTCCCAAATATGGACATTGTTATCAACAAGAAATTTGATATTGGAATCCCCTCTCAGAAACCACAAAAGTTCAATAATAACTCCTCTTGTGAATACTTTCTTTGTAGTGAGTAAAGGAAAACCCTTTGATAAATCAAACCGCATCTCCCTGCCAAAAACAGATCTTATAAACGGTGGCTTCTCTCCTTTTTTCTTGTACTGATCCAGTACCTCTGGAGTAAAAAACAACGGCTTGTCCGAACCATTTTTCAGGATATCTTTGAGAAGATTTAGGTATTGATATTCAGCACTTCGACTTCGCTCAGTGTCTTCGAGATGCTTTTTCATACTTGTTTCTCCTTTTTTTTTGTCGTAACTCGTCCTCCCTGCCATTGCCCACGATACATGCTGCCACCACCCATCACTTCTTCAAACTGCGCGTGGACAAATCTCGCTCCCATTTCAATAATTACAGGAATAGGACCTTCGTTTTTCATTCCAAAAGTAACAGGCCCGCTGTACCCCGGCGCCACATTTCCTGTTCTTAAAAAAAGTCCGGACCTAAAAGTAGTAGACCTTGGCTTGAAATTTGCTGTAATATTTTGAGGTAAATTAAAACTCTCAATTGTTTTTACCAGATAAAAATCTCCTGGTTTGAAAACTATCGAGTCTTTTTTTCCATTCTTGTAGGACTTAACAAGTTCTATTTCCGCAGTTTTTCTGTGAGTCTCTCCCAAAAAAGCTTCTCCTTTTATTTTATATACCTCGCCAAGCCGCAAATCAAACCCAGCCCCCTCAGGATTTGTCAGCTCTCTCTCAGAAAGATTCTCTACCAATTTTTTGGTTTTAACAAGTTGCAAAAGAATCTTAGGCCCTAGTATCATATTTTTCAAATTTCTAATTACTAATTTCTAATTGATCTAATCAAATCCCAATTTCCAAAACCCCAAAAGTTTAGAAATTAGATCAATTAGGTTAATTAGGTCAATTTTTTAACTATTTCCTCCGTGACTTCCTCCTCGCTCTTTTCTCCATCAATCACCGTAATTTCTTTTGGAAATCTTTTAGAAAGCCATTTGTATCCCAGGGATATTTTTTCCAGCTTATCTTTTTTTTCATACAACTCTTTTCTCTCTGTTTTTTTTCCTATTCTCTCAACAGCAGTATCAATAGACACATCCAGATAAAAAGTATAATCCGGAACTGTAAATTGATGATACATAGATAAAATGCTTTGTCCAACCAATATCACTTCTCCAAAATTAAAACTGTACTTTTCATCTTTTGCATCCTTCATCCTGTCCAGTATTCCATAAGGAACTGCCGACCAAAAACATCTATCTGTTATCACGATTTTGCCTTTCTTCAAAGACGGAATAATCAACTCCTCGTGGTGAATTGACCGCTCAGCAGACATGATGTGTTGAAATGCTGCAAATGGTACCTTTACTTTAGATACCAGTATGTCCCCAATTAATCTACCTACTGTTCCCGCATTCTTTCGCGGCTCCCTGGTCGCTACAACTTTTTTTCTTTTTACCGTAAAATATTTGGCCAGTCTTTCAGCCTGCGTTGTTTTTCCGCTGCCATCAATTCCCTCGATTGCAATATACAGCCCCTTGTGTGGATTTCTTCTAAAATCAAGATCAAGTTCTATATGATACTTCATGTAAAAACTGTTCCCATAATACCACAAAGAATTTTATTTTAAAACACGCTTTTGTGGTAAAATCATAAATTATTGTATGGAAAGATTAAAACCCGGTCAGGAAATATCTGTTCATAAAAAACATCAATCCCCGGGTATAAATCCGGCAAATCCAATTATTTCAAAGGGGGTGGACTTATTTGTTCGACGAGTCGAGAAAAAAATTCTGATTCCCTTGCAGCCTAATTATGAAGATGGTTTTAGAGATAAATTTGTTGAGGTGATCGAGGATTCCGACGTGCTCCCTGTTGCAGTCATAACCCATCAGAGTCATTCTGACTGTATATCAGCCGCAAAATTATCAAAAGATCTTACAACGTTAGCAAACCAACACAGGTATCCTGGAAGAATTTAGAGGCTATATGTTATCTGTGGCAGCCTCTATGCAATCAGGGCATCAGAATATAGTTGTACAGCAATACTTCGAAACCACAAAAAGCATAGCCTCAAAGTACAATTTAAGGCTTCAGACATATGTCAGGCAAAAAGATGAAAATCAATATGGAATTAGTCGCAGTAAAAATATTCAATTTAGCAGAGAGTTGGCTAGAATTATAAACAAACAGGAAGATAGACAAGCAGATGGATTGATTTTTTTCCCGGAGGGCACAATGGAAGGCGGAAGAAAAGTAATAGAAGGAACAAAAAAAGGACAAATTAATGGCATGCAAGAACTTGACTGGGAAAGCATTCATAAGCTAATAAAAGGAATTGAAGAACGTGGAAGAAAGGTGGTTATAATACCTGTTGGCACACATGGAGAATTCAGGATTTCCAATCCGTCAAACAAAAATTATCCAACTGCAAGAGTGCTTAAACAGCTATACAATCCCCTCAATATACCCAGGGAAAGCATTCTGTCGGTAAATGTCGGCATGCCAATGACGTATTCGGAAATAAAAGAAATTCTTGCAAAACAAGGCATAGAACCAAATCCTCAGAACATCGGAGAATATGTCGGAAGAACTATTGCCAAATTACTCCCTCTTGAAGCCCGGGGCGTATACGCATAAATTATTTCTCCTCGTGGATCCTGCTCTCATCCGGTCCTTTTTGCCCGACATATTTTGCTGCCTTTTTCTTGTAATACGGTATTTCTGCAGGACTCGATAGTTCCTCAAAAGACAAAGAGCAAATCCTCATCCCAGGGTAAAGTGCAACAGGCATTTTTCCCATGTTGGCAAGCTCAAGAGCTATATGCCCTCTAAATCCGCACTCAATATTTGCGGCAGTTGAATGGATCACAACACCAAGTCTTCCAATGCTTGATCTTCCCTCAAGTCTTCCCGTCAGATCATCCGGTATCTCAACGTATTCTTCTGTTGTTGCCAATACAAAATCTCCAGGCTGAATTATAAATGGATCGCCGTCTGTAACGTCAATTTTTCTAGTAACTTCTTTTCCTATTTCTTTTTTGAATGGGTCTATGTAAGGATAGCGGCTGTGTTCAAAAACGCGGAAATTATTCCCAAGTCTAAGATCTATGGAGCATGAACCAAGTTGGATCTTCAAATCAGGAGCGGGTTTAATAATAATCCTGCGGGATTTTAGTGCTTTTTTTAGATCTCTGTCGGACAAAACCATAAAAGGATTATAGCATATCTCTAACTTCTCCCACCAAATACAAAGAACCCGTGACTACAATAAGATCATCTTTTTCTGCAATTTTAAAAGCCTCACCCATGGCACGTTTTAAGTTTTCTTCCCAGTAAACACCCCCGCTGTAATTAGCGCCAGATACATAATACTTAATACTTTTTACGTCCATCCCCGCGTTAAGTTTCATATCTGTTTTTGCCCTAAATTCTGTAACAATTAATTTGTCCGCCGCTTTTAAGATCTGCCCTAGCATTTTTTTTACGTCTTTATCAAATTTAAAACCAATAACAAAAATTTTTTTGTTTTTGGGAAAAAGTTTTTTAAGAGATTCTAAAAACTTTTTCATTTTTATCGGATTATGTGCCCCGTCTAAGACTATTTTGTATTTGGTATTATGTAATATGTACTCAAACCGCCCCGGGAAAAATGCACTTTCTAGGGCTTTTCTGACATTCTCTTCCGAAGCTTCAAAACCAAACTTTCTAAGCTCCAATGCTGCTTTAATAGCCAGACTTGCGTTCTCTACTTGATATTGTCCCAATAATGACAAATGAAGATTTTTTAAATTTACTACTTTAGACTGAAAATCAAATTCCGTCCAAATCCTGCTTTCCTTATTTACTTTATAATCAAAGTCCTTATTCAAGAGAAAAAATTTAGCTCCTTGCTCTCTACACCTTTCCTGAATTATTTTTATTACCGATTTCTGCTCTACTCCGGTAACGACAACCAACCGAGGGGTGACGCGAGCGGAGGGTGTCCCATCGAGCGCCCGCAGAAAAATCGCAGGGCGCAAGCCCGAGGACATTTTTTTCGAGGACGTCGGATGGGACGAGCGAGCGGCAGGACCCCGAGGAACCACCAAGTCGCCAAGCGAATGGACTGAACCCTTCACAATACCAACTTTCGTCCTTGCTATTTTCTCTACAGTTCTTCCCAAGACATTGGTATGGTCCAATGAAACATTTGTCAAAACTGCAATTAGGGGATATAAAGTATTTGTCGCGTCAAATTCTCCTCCCATCCCAACTTCTACAACTGCGATGTCAACTTTTTGATCCGCGAAATACTTAAATGCCATTGCTATCAAAATCTCAAAATACGACGGCGCACCAACAGACATTTTTTTCATTTGCGTAATTATTTGTGTTATAAAATTAACTAAATCAGTAAATTTTGTATCTGAAATTTGTTCACCGTTTATCTGCAGTCTTTCATTTACTTTTTGAAGATGTGGAGAAAGAGTTAGGCCAGTTTTATAGCCGGCAGTTGTTAGAATATGAGAAATAAGATAAGAAGTTGACCCCTTCCCTGAAGTCCCGCCGACAAGAACCGATTGAAACCTGTTCTGAGGATTATCAAGAAGAGATAGAAGTGTTCTCATCCTCTCCAGTGGATCATAATGCTTGAGAGTTGCTTTATCTACCTTAAATATAACCTTGCCAATAAAACCCTCTAAATATCGAATTGCCTCTTCGTAGCTCCTAATTTTCATATTTCATATTCTTCGAGCGATTCACCTGAAGCCTTTGGCGAAAGAGACGAGTCGAGAAGATCTTGCCTTCTAGTTTTCATGCTATAATAGCATACGCCCTTTCTTTCCTCTATTTGTAGTTCTGAGGCTAGTGTTTTATTGAGATAGGCGCGTACTGTACTCTGATGTATACCTATTATTTCTGATAACTCAACATTAGTTAATGGTTTAGAACTTACAGAAAGAATCTCCCTTAATCTGCCAATATTTTCTTGGAATTGCTTTCTTAAAAAAGATGGAGAATGTGGATAATATAATTCACCGCTATTCTGTGCATAAGCTTTTAAGTCTCTTGTTACTACAGGCACAATTTCTCTCTCTAACCAATGCCGAGTTGCATTATCTTCTTGCAAAAGACCAATAAGAGGAGTAAGAAAGCCACTAACAATAGCTTTACCTTTCTCAGTAATTTGAGCATGAGATTGTATCTTCCCACCTATAAACTGTCCTCTTTGAAGAAATTCTTGATGCGCCAAACCTGAAAGAGTTATATTAATATCGCGTCTGAGTGCTTTATACTTTCCTCGTACCTCTTCAGGAAATTTTATAAATACAGCATCTTGTGTAATATCTTTGCCATCATTTATTAATTCTTCACAAAATCTCACAACGTCCTGTGTTAATGAAACTCTTGATCCAACTTTTTTTACTTCTGCCTCTGGCAACTCTCCTTTTGTATAAGTAACTTGTGTTTTACCTGTATTAGGTGTTATTGATTTATAGTCAATTACTCCTGCATTTTTTAAAGCAACGAGGCTGTTCTTAACAGTTGAGTTGTTAATCCCCAATTCCCTAGCTACTTCTTTTTCTGTTAAATTAGGGCATTCATTCAAAAGCCAAAGAATTTTTGCTCTTGTATGTGGCGTACGCTGCTCTTCAGAATTTTTTTTATGGATAGCTCCAAAAGTTGGATAAAGACTCTGTTTGCGCTCGTTCTCAAAATAAAGCGCGAGACATGCAGCTGGTATTCCATACTTTGCTCCTGCTTCTGTAAGTCCAAATCCTACTAATTTATCCTTGCCAAAATACTCTATAGTATATTCTTGCGCTACAAGACCAATCGGGCATAATGTATTAAAACAGTAACTAATGATGGACTTGGAATCAAAGCTTGCTAATTCTGTTCCCTTGAATACTTCTCGAAAATCTCTTACTAAAGCGTCAGGCGAAATATAGCCATTATAAGGCAATAGTTGCTGAACTACTGCTTTCGTAGGCATATTAAAAGAGCCTAGAAGAGCATTAAGTCTCTCATCTCCATTTTTTGGAAACTCTTGCTCAACTCTTCTTCCACTACTTTCAATTTGATTGTATTGTCGCTTCTCTTGCTCTCTCATAATTCGAGGCTAATTATAGCACGGGAGGACTGAATTTAAAAATCGTTCTATCTTGTAATGATTGAGTAATAATTAATAATTGATCCAATTTAGAACCAAAACCTCACAACTAATTAGAACTAAAACCGTCGACAAATTCTCCCACGTGGGAAAATTTGTCCAAGCCTACTCTAATCTGAGACCACACGGAATAAGCCAGTAAAAAACAGACATAAGCTTTATAGCATTTATAAATGTTGTTTACCAGAAAATACTCTCTAGGTTCGTTTATATGTCAAAAAACTCTCTAAAAAGCTTATCGTTTTCAATCTTGGAGACGTGCATGATACGGACATATTCACCAATACCTAAATACTCCCGCAAAAACTCAACTTGTTTTTCACAGGGATAGGCATGCAGAAAAAGACTTTCATGAAAGGGATAAAACTCCCAAAGTTTTAGATACTCCCGAAATACTTTTCGTGCGTTTTCTTGATTTTTCGGAATATCATAGCTAACTATCCACCACGTTCTATCCCAAATCTTAGGTTTTTCAATTTTAAGCTCATCTATCGCAAATTTAAGAATTTTTCTTTTTCCAGCGTTTGTTATTTTTACCACTTTTACCCCACCCTCTTCTCCAGTATCGACTAGCTTTTGCTTCTCCAAGCGCCTCAGGGTCCTTTTAAGATACGGTATATTAAATCTCCTCCATGCTTCATAATCATCTTCATTCGCTAAAAAAGGCTTCAGAGCCCGTGGAAGATTTGGCATAGCGATTGAAGCTGCTAGAAAAACTCCAGCACCAACAAGCTTCAAGATTATTTTTGCAGTAGCATACTTTTTGTCAAAAGCTTCTCTATCAATTTGCCTCGTAAGATTCCTTGAGATCTCTTCAATTAGAGAATCTTTAATATCTGAAATGGGCAAATCTTCAATGCGAGTTTTTCTCTTACGCTTTCTATTTCCGATTCCGAGTTTTAAATTACTCATCTCAATACTATAGCGACACCTTGATAATTAAGGTAAAGCTAACATAGACAGAATATCCCACGTGGGAAATTTTGTCGATGCTTAAATACTACTTCAGGACTTAATAAATATCTTATATTTACTATTAAATAAACGGTGGGTAAACCATATTAAACAAAAACTTTAGTAATGATTTCTTCTGCCTCCCAAGTTCTATCGTCATTTTGGGAGCGTTTTAAAAATACTCCCATAACTGGAATTGAAGAGTTAATCATTGATTTTACTTTCTCAACAGACCTCCGAATATCATCTTTGTGTCTCTCATCCTCGACCGGATTTCCCGCGCACTCTTGGTGACCGTGAACTACAATGCCTCTTGAATGATGCTTTTGAAGAGAGATATCAAGTTTATTTTTAATTGAGTTGACCAAATTTTGATCTGGGGATTCTTGTGCTAACAAACCAACTATTCCAGCTTCTGTAATGGTGTCCGGATACTGTGCACCAAACTTCTGTCTGCCAAACTCAGCAATCGGTTCCTGCACTCTCCCATCCATACAGCCAACTGAGGTGAAAAAAGTTTCTCCAGCTTTCGACATAAAAAAATCTTACAATAAAAATAAATTCTTCGCAAATTTAAATTACTTACTACTAAATCCTCTCATCTGATTCAACCGGCCGGCAAGTCTCCAGGGGTCAAATGAATTTTGACGAGCCTCTGTATACGTATTGTCTTGATTATTTTGAAGCGCAAACGCTACGCTCGCGCCAATTGCCGCTGCCATTTCTTTTTCCAATTTTCTCCTTTGAGCCATCTCTTTCAACATTTCATTAAAGAATGTCGTGGTATGTGTGCCTTCAATAAACCTTTTATTCGACAAAACCGCCTGAAGAAGTGGTATTGTAGTCTCAACACCATCAATCCTAAAATCATCCAGAGCCATATCCAAACTCTTTATTGCGTCATCCCGATCCTCAGACCATGCCAATACTTTTGCCTGAGTACGGTTATAAACCAAATTTATATCTGTCCCCTCTTCAAGAGCATGATCAACCCGTATATTCTCACCTTTCGGAAAAACAATTTTCTCTATTGCTCCTCCTGTTGCTACAAGCTTTTCTGGCTCATATTTATTAACAGTCATAGCGTCAATCCTTGCCTCAATTGCGGATCCCCTAAACCCTATACTTCTTTGCGCGGGCAGCCTCTTTCCCTCCGCGGCCAATATCTGAAGCTTCACTAGATCCATATTGGTTATCATTTCCGTCACACCGTGTTCCACCTGAAGTCTCGGATTCCATTCCATAAATAAAAATTCTCCATTTTGATCCATCAAAAATTCTGCTGTCCCTGCACTTGTGTAGTCAACAGCCCTTGCTATTGCTAAAGCATATTCATGAATCAAATCTCTTTGCTCCCGACTCAAAAAAGGTGCCGGTGCCTCTTCTATCAATTTTTGATTTCCATATTGAATGCTGCAATCCCTTGTTCCATAATGTCTGTAATTGCCTTTTTCATCACCAAAAACCTGAACCTCAATATGTCTTGGATCTCGAACAAGTTTTTCCGCAAAGACCCTTGATCTTCCCCAAAGCCTGCTTGAACTTTTACTAAGTTCCTCTACTTCCTCTTCAAGATCACTCATTCTATATACTATTCTATTTCCGCTTCCACCTCCGCTTTTCGCGGTTTTTAGCATGACGGGGGAACTGTATTCATCATTTCTCAATCCGTTTTCCTCAGCCCACTCTACAATATTTGATTTTTTTACTCTTGATGAACTCTCAATTATTGGTACTCCTTGTTTCCTTGCTATTCGCTTAGCATTCTCTTTGTTCCCAATTTGTCTCATAGAACCCTCTGTTGGTCCAATAAATAAAACTCCTGCTCTCCGGCATGCTTTTGGGAAATTTGGATCTTCAGATACAAATCCCCACCCCGGATGAATTGCGTCAACCTCAGCCCTCTTTGCAACACCAAGAATACCTTTAATATCCCTATAACTTGGTGTCTCATGCGCTTCGCTTGCTTCTTTCACATGAAGACCATCTTTGTCATCCGGTGCGTAAAGCATTACCGGAGTTTTTCCCATCTCTTTTACTGTCGCGGCAATTCTCCTGGCCCCATCGCCTCTATTTGCAATTAATATTCTTTCTATTTGTGGCATTTTATATAGATTAACAAATTATTAAAATTAGTCAATTGGCTTAGTCTGGAAAGGTAATTAAGAGGAATTAACCCTGTGGGTGGTAATGGGATCGAACCATTGACCTGTCGCCTCAGGCGACTGCTCTGCCTGTGGGCACGGATAGAATCGAACTATCTACTTCTTCATTATCAGTGAAGCGTTCTACCAGTGAACTACGTGCCCAAAATTTGTTTTAAAAGTTCTCTTTCCTTTCCTGTTTTTAGAAATTTTTCTCTTCTATTAGCTTCTAATCTTGTATTATAAACTTCTTTATAAATTAGTTCAAACGGTCCAGCGCCTTTGGTATATTTAGTTTGACCAATATTGTGCTCAAATAATCTGCGTTTTAAGTTGTTTGTCGATCCTGTGTAAAATCTACCGTTTTTTAAGCTTTTTAAAACGTAAACGTAAAACTTATCTTCCACCTACTTGTCGCCTTAGGCGACCGTTCTACCGGTGAACTACCGACCCATTACAAAAACATATTATACTACACCGAAGTTGAATTTTACAAAGAAATCTTACGCGGCTTTTTTGACAGGTGTTTTTGGAACTATCTGGTTTTTAATGTTCTTTACAAGCTCTTGACCAAGTGATGTCCTCACAAAGCGTAAATGTTTTATTTTTCCTAATATTACCTCTGCTCCCGAGGGATCTGTTCTTACCTGATCGTAAAAGGGCTCTTCTAAATTTTTAATAGCATTGCCAACAGCCCTTCTTGTAGTAATTATTCTTGATTCAACAGACATATCCAAAAACTCAGGATCTTCACCAAGCCTTTCCCATTCACCTTGATCCACTAATTTATCTACCTTTCCTTCCCTATTGCGCTCATGAGAATCTCGTTTTTCCTCTTTTCTGTGCAATTCTTCTGTTTTCATAGCTTTTATAATTAGCCTGCATATTGCGGTTGCTTTGGCTTGCTGACTCTTCTGACAGCTTCTCCCCCACCCGCAACTACAAGCGATGGAAAAATCAAAAAGTTTAAACCCGGTACAAGTCCAACAGCCATAAACAAAAGACTTACATTTCTCACCCTCTCACCATTTCTTTCCCCAAAACTTTTTTCTTGTTCTAATCCTGCCATATCAATTCTATTCTGTTAAACTCCTTGTAATTGAGGTTGCTTTCTGTAGTATATAGTCTTTTTATCTGGCAATAGAATTTTTTTAGCATATTTAATTCTATCAAATATTGTTACTTGTTTTGGTTGAGATTCTGCTATTACTTGCGCTTGAACAGCTTCCGCCTCTCTCTCTGCTTTTCTCTCCTTTGATCTTAGATATTTATAACCTACTTCTCTTTGAACTCCATCGTACGTTGCGCCACCAAGACCAACTAAAGCTACCGCAGGGGATGCAAAAAAAATCCCAGCTCCAGTAACACCTGCCCAGATTGGAAAAGTAATATTATTTCCTATCTGCCACAAACCAACACCTTTATCAACAACATTGGGCTTAGAAGGTTTCGGCCCTTCATTTTGGTACAACAAAGTTCCCTTCTCGCCCACGGGATACCCTTTTCTTAAATCAAGCTTTTCCCAGTCTTGCCAAAAAGCTCTGTTCTTTTCTACGGCATTATGATCCATTCTATATATTTTTTTTTCTGCTACTGCTACCATATTTAGCCTCCTTTTTTTTATTATTTTACACCCTAATTATACCATTTCAAATCAAGAGGGATAAGTGTTTAATGGAGCAATTTAAGTGATGTGACGATGAGGCGCGGAGCGGATTCGAACCGCTGAATGGCTGTTCTGCAGACAGCTGCGTTACCGCTTCGCCACCGCGCCGCGTCAAACGCGGCTGACACGTTTCACGTGTCGCCTAACCATCCAGAGTATAGCAGAATTTGCCTCATTTTAACAAGCAAGCTGTAAATTAACCAGCAGTAGAATTATCAGAAGATGGCCTGACAGTTCCTGCAAACTGCTCTCTGCTTGGCGCGCCATACGAATGAGCTGCTCCCTCTATCATTCTTATATTATTACTTGATTTTTCTGGTCCTTCAAAAAATTTAATTGCCTGATCAAGCTTCATATATATATCATATTCGGGAATAACAAAATCCATTTTTACACCTTTCTCTTTAAGTTTTGCCAACTCTTTCATAGGCGCGCTCCCAAAAGCATCAACTAAAGTTCTTAAAGTTCTTAGAAGCCCTATGTATCCTCCAACTATAGATTTAGTTTGCTCAATCATTGGAGTCTTTGTTGATTCAAAATCTCCCCCAAACACCTTCCATAACGGGTTTTTAAATACCTCTCCATACCTCTCTACAAGATTAGCTACCGCTTTATAATTCCTGTTGTCTATTGCCGATCGAAACATTTCGCTGTATAATTTGACCGTCTTCTTTTCCTCATCAGTTAATTTGTCCAAATACCTCTGCCCTTTCTCAAGCGGAACTTTTTCTATACCTTCTCTGTCTATGCCTTGCGACAATTTCGGCATAGCCAGTCTTAAGGCCTCATTTAATTCCTCAGGTTCTATCCCAGCAAGAGGAAAAGCAGTTAATGCGTTTATCCCAAGATGCGGTGCCTTAGGTTTAAAGATTCCTGGCGGTACCTCCCTACCACCTTCATTTCGAACAAATTTTAAAACTCTACCAAAATACCTCAATCCTCCTATTACTCCTTTATTAAATCCGCTAGGCGATACAAGACTGATATGTAAGTTTTTTGTATTTTCATTTTTCTCAAAAAAATTAGGATCTTTTTTAACAATTAGTTTTATTGCTTGAAGCAATTCTGATGAGCCAAGTGAATATGCTACGACATGCAGTCCATCCTTTGAATTGCTTTGAATGTAATCAGCCATTTGCTCAAAACGCCTGGGGTTTTGAGGATCCGAGCAAAATATAGAACCAAATGCCTCTACATTTTCTATACCATATTCAGTCCGAAGGCTTTCTTTAATCCCGGCAATTCCAGCTGTTGTTGCCAGTGCTCCAGAGATAAACAAACACCGATTGGCTTCTCTTTTACTTTCTGGAACAGGCAGAGCTTGCGACTCCTCCGGTTGCGAACCTATTCCTTCGCTCATATACAAAAATTATACCATTTATCTGACAGGCTCTTGCTTGACTTTAGGAGGTTTTCGAAACCACGTAGTATAAACATAGCCTTTTGTGTATTCCCACAATGTAGGCACAAACCTCTCCTCCCATCTGCGAGCAGATGTCAAGACAGACAAACTATTAACCACTTTTACTTTTCCTATTTCTTTAAGCCTTATACCCAGATCCACATCCGGACTCATTTCAAACATCGTATTAATACCACCAACTTTCAAAAAAGCATCTTTTCGAACAGCAAAATTAAATCCGGTTAAATTCGGTCTATCGATAAATGAACCAATATGCAAAAACATCGTATACAATGCGCCTATTGAAATATTTATAAACTTTGGTTTGATATCAAGCTTTACTCGCCCTGTTATGGCAACTATTTTGGGGTCTTTAAACGCTTCTCTAATTACCTCAAGCCAATTGGAACTTACATTTGTATCGGAGTCTGTTACTGCAATAATATCTCCCAAAGCTTCCTCCATCCCTTTCTGAAGAGCGAAAACATATCCCTGCCTCTTTTCCAAAACAACTTTCGCGCCAAATTTTTTTGCGATTTGAGAAGTGTTGTCTGTCGAATTATTATCAACAACTATCACTTCATATTCATTTTTTGGAAACCTTTGATTAGATATGGTTTTTAGACAATCAGGAAGATATTTTTCTTCATTGTACGAGGGCACGACAACAGATATAAATGTATTTTTAATCATTTTTCTACAATCTTGCTAAACCTTATCTTTGTTACTCCTTCTTTGTTATTTAAGTAACTCTCTATATTTTTAAAAGTCTCCTTTATCATCTGCATTAGTCTAAGCTCTAAAATATAGCCAAAAATTATATCAAAAATCGGAAAATCTATATTAAATTTTATCTCCATCTCAATTTTCCTATGTCCTCCCATATCTTTTACCAAAATCGTTTGAAACATTTTTCCGCTTTTTAAGGGAAGATATGCTTCGATTGCAAATTTTTCGTGCTCTTTAATAGTTGTTATCTTGTGTTTTATTGGAATCGGGATCCATAATATCCCAGTCACGTCATAAAATATCATTCCTTCTTGAACGGGCTCCTGTATTGATACTTTTTTAACAAATTTAACTAACTTAAAAAGTTTGTCCAATTCCATTATCGATTTCCAAATTCTTTCCATTCTCTCCTCTGTTTCAACTATAACAACAACCTTTCTCATAATTTATGGTAAATTTTTACCAACTCTCCTGTTATTAATTCTGGATTAAAGTTTTGCGAGGCTATCTTCATTGATTTCCTAGACATCTGATCCCTTAATTTTTGGTTTTTAAGAAGCAGAAGAATTTTATCGGCAAAAATTTTCTCGTCAAGTGACAGTAAATAACCATTTTCATTATCTATTACTACATCTTTAAAAGCTAAATCATCATTAACCACACACGGTAGTCCTGATGCGGCAGCTTCCAATACGCAAATTCCTTGGGTTTCCGTATAAGAAGCAAAGGTAAATACATCCGCATCTTTATAGACAAATGGCATATAATCGTAATCAATCACGCCTGTAAAATGAGTCCTATCTGCTATTCCAAGTCTTTTTGATTCAAGTACTAGATTATCTTTCTCAGGACCTTTCCCTACAATTACCAAATGACTTTTTTTATCTTTTTTGGAAATTGCTTTAAAAACTTTAAGGATAAAATCAATATTTTTTTCTTTGCCGATTCTGCCGACAGTTAAAATAATCGGAACGTCCATTTGTAGATCGAGATATTTATGGAGATAACCTTTTTTATTAACCGTAAATCTTTCTAATTCTAAAAAATTAGGCGTTACATATATTTCCTTTTTCAATCCATACCCGATAAGCTCATTCTTCATTTTTAGAGAAGGTACAAACATTGCCCTGCAACGCTGCCCAAATATCTTAAGTATTTTTGAGATCATCTTGGGATTTATTACTTTGCCCTTAAAAATATAGTGACCGTAATGAGTATGCATTACATGAAATGTCATGACAAATGGTTTCCTTTTGATTTTTGCAATAAAATATCCAAGAAGCGAATACAATCCATTTCCATGGGCATGGATAATGTCGAAGTCTTCTGAAAACATTTTCCGAAACTCTTTGTTCGGCCAGATTAGAGGCATGTATATGTTTGGCTCTGTATTTGAGAGAATTTTAATTGATGGCAATCTTATTATGTTTTTATCTTTTTTTCTATCGCCACCCTTTATTTGGGGAGCAAAAATATAAACGGTATGCCCTTTTTTTCTTAATAATTTTGCAAAATTGTCAACCGATATCGTAACCCCGTTTAGATCCGGATAAAAAGTGTCAGTAAAATAGGCAATTTTCACAAGATGTATTATAACAAAAAACCACCCTTCGACAAGCTTGGGGTGGTTTTTATTTTTTCGATCAAGAAGTGGTAGGAAAACGACCAGAATCTTTTGTATCCTAAGTGTTAGCGGATACAATCAAGCGCTGATCACCGCTTGGTGCCTTTATACACTTTCTCCCAATAATCCCAAACACTGTTTCGGATTTCGAATTTCGTATTTAGGATTTCCTCCGATTAAATCGGAGGGGTTAGGTGTCTTCCCCGATCCAAAAACGGTTATCCTTACGAATTTTTGTTTTTAGAAAGGAGGTGATCCATCCCCAGCTTCGGCTAGGGATACCTTGTTACGACTTAAGCTTCATCACCAGTCTTAGCCTCGTACCACAAAAGTGGCACTTCGGCTACTACCGACTTTGCTGCCTTGACGGGCGGTGTGTACAAGACCCGAGAACGTATTCACCGCGGCATTCTGATCCGCGATTACTACCAATTCCGACTTCATGGGGACGAGTTTCAGCCCCCAATCTGAACTGAGGCGAAATTTCAGGGATTAGCTTGCCGTTGCCGGCTTGCAGCCCATTGTTCTTCGCCATTGTAGTGTGTGTGTAGCCCAGGGTATAAGGGCCGTGCTGACTTGACGTCTTCCCCTCCTTCCTGTCCGATGTAAATCGGACCTGTTCCCAATGAATAATCTAACATTGGATGGGGGTTGCGCTCGTTTCCCCACTTAAGGGAACACCTCACGGCACGAGCTGACGACAGCCATGCAGCACCTGTGATACCATCCTTGCGGATTGTCCGATGTTTCCATCGGACTGTACGGTATCATGTCAAACCCTGGTGAGGTTTTTCGTTTTGTCTCGAATTGAACCACACGCTCCACTGGTTGTGCGGGTCCCCGTCAATTCCTTTGAGTTTTAGCCTTGCGGCCGTACTCCCCAGGTGGTCCGCTTAACGCGTTAGCTTACACCGCCGCTCGCTAAAAATACAAGCATTTTAATGATTATACTCTTAGCGAGCGACAGCTAGCGGACATCGTTTACGGCTAGGACTACACAGGTATCTAATCTGTTTCGCTACCCTAGCTTTCGTGCCTCAACGTCAGGATAAACCCAGGTGCCTGCCTTCGCCTTTGGTATTCCAGCTAATATCAACGCATTTCACTGCTACACTAGCTGTTCTAGCACCCCGCTCAATCCTCAAGTCCAACAGTATCTCTCCCACTCCCCCGATTAAGTCGGGGTATTTAAGAAAAGACTTATTAGACCGCCTACGCACACTTTACACCCAGTGAATTCGGATAACGCTTGCCTCCTACGTATTACCGAGACTTCTGGCACGTAGTTAGTAGAGGCTTATTCTATCCGCCGTGAATGGCGGATCAAAAGGAGTTTACAACCCATAGGCCTTCATCCTCCACGCGGCGTCGCTGCGTCAGACTTCCGTCCATTGCGCAATATTCCTGGTTGCTGCCACCCGTAGGTGTACTGCCCGTATCTCAGTGCAGTTGTGGCTGATCGACCTCTCAGTCCAGCTACCCGTCATTGCCTTGGTAGGCTATTACCCCACCAACTAGCTGATAGGACGCAGACCGCTCCCAAAGTGGGTAGTTAAACCCTTTCCTCTTACGAGAATATGGAATATTACCCCGTCTTTCGACGAGCTATGTTCCTCTTTGAGGTACGTTTCTGCGCATTACTCACCCGTCTGCCACTGGTCCCTTGCGGGACCCGTTCGACTTGCATGCCTAAGGCACGCCGCCAGCGTTCATCCTGAGCCAGGATCAAACTCTCAAAAAAAATTAACTTCCTACCACTTCTTGACCGAGGAACATATTATTCAAATATGCTCCTTCTCTAAGAAATGTATCCTTAAACTCACCAATATAAATTGTTAATGTGCGATGTTATTAAGCTATATAAAGACCACAAACCCGCCAGAGAGGCGGGTTATTTTTCCCCACTAAATCTTTGGCGAAAGATCTTTACATACCAAATAACATTATAGTCTATTTTTCCAGTTTGTCAATAAAACTTATAGTATATTTAAGACAACAGATTCCTGCGATTGCAGTCAAACTATTGACATCTACTTTAATTGCATCTAAGATGGATGTATGGCTGAAGGATCAACTCCAGGAGCGCAACCTGAGGTTCAACAAAAACCAGATTTATCCTCTGTGCTTAGTCAAGCCAGAGAATCAGGAAAGACTCAAAGGGAATCTGTTGGACAAGGAATGACCGAACTGAAATCGTCTCTAAAAGAAAGGGCTGGCAATGCAAAAGAGAAAGCAGCTCAGACACTACATAGCATCAAAGAAACAGGATCCCAATTGAAAACAAAAACTGTTGAATTTTCGGATATTGTCATGGGTTTCGCAACCAGCTCCGAGGCGCGATCTGCATTGACTGGATTTATGTCAGAAAAGGTAACGGATGCTCGTGAAAAATTCAGAGCGCAAAATAAGGCGGTAAAAGAAAGGTTTCTTGACGATAGAGATTTTCTATTTAGCAAGTTTAAAGAGGGCGGTCGAAGCTTATTGACAAGAGCCAATGAAAAACTGGTCCAACCTCAAATCGCCAGAGCTGCTGAAATAGGAGGAAAGCTAAAGTCAGGAGGAGAAAGAGTTAGAAATTTCTTCCAAACACAAGCAGAAAATACAAGAAACGGTATCCGTGCAAGACGCGCTGATGTTACTGCCAGATGGAATGAACTCCTTGCAAAACCCGGAGAGATCAAAGCAGGTCTTTTTAGAGGACTTGGCGAAAGACTTTTAGGATCCGCAAGCACTTCTTCGGAAAGAGCTCAGCAACACAGAGTTCACGCAACAGAACTCAGAACATCAGCAAGTGCTATAAGAGGATCTAGCGCAACTGCCGCAGGAACTGCTTAACAATATAAACTATGAATAAAGACGGTCTAAAAGGATATTTAGAAAACTTGCGATTAGAAAACAGCCTAAAGAATCTTCTTTTTGATCTTATCGACAAGGCGCCGGAAGTAGACCAGGCATTGCTAAATTCAATAGCCGATATCCTTGATTTACAAGCTGATTTCTATGATCAAAGCGCGGATTTGCTCGAAGAGGAAGCGCAGGAGTATGAAGCCCTAGCCGAAGAATTAAATACGTTAGACGAGGAAGAAAACGCGGAAAGAGTCCAAGCTCTTCTAGAGCACCAGCAAACTCTGCTTAACGATATAAGCCAGAAAATGAGTGAAATAAAAACACGACATGAAATAGATTCATTGAAACAAGGAGCAAATCAACCCCCTTCTCAACCAACTGCTCCAGCTTCAACAGATCTTAACCGACCTTAATCTCTTCTGTTTACCAACATCAGAATTAGCGTCCTGTCATCGCCTCATACAATACAATTCCTAAAGATACTATTACATTTAGAGACTTATTCACTCCCCACATCGGAATTTCGACTATTTGATCCGCGATCTCCAAGACTTCTTTTGAAACTCCATCGCTTTCGTGTCCGACAACCAGCGCAATTGGAAAACCATAATCTGCTTTGTCATAGAAAGTGCTCTTCTTATGTTGTTCTATAGCAATAATTTTGAGTTTTGGGTTTTGAGTCTTGAGTTCTTTGAGCGCTTCGATTGCAGTCGGAGCATAACTCCAAGTTACCCATTCTGTCGTGTTAATAGAAGCCTTTTTAATCCTCGAATCCGGTGGCGTTTCTGTCTCTCCGCAAAGAAAAACTTTTTCTGCCGCAATAGCGTCTGCAAGCCTGAAGATTCCACCTATATTGTATGTGTCTAAAACACCGTCAAGAATAATATAAATAGGATTTTTCTTGATTTTCTTAAGATCTTCCTCCGAAGGCGAGGTCGTCCGAAGCTCTCTTGCTCCAAGTTTTATCATCGAGGATATTATACACTAATCCGAACCTATACTATTTTATTCAGACTCCTGATCTGACGACTCAGAACTTTCGCTCGATACTGCTTTGGCCTCTTTAACCACTTCCTGAGCTTTCTTTAATCTTTCAGCCGCTTCTTGAGATCTTTTAACTGACTCCCTAGCCTCACTGACAACCTTTACCCTTGCTTCCAAAAGTATTTTTTGCTTTTCTTCCTCTTCCAGCGCGAACCTCTCCTGTTGTCTTATCAAAGCCTCATTTTTTACTTCGATGGCGTGTCTTAGCGCTTCCTCGCGCTTCAACTGCTCTTTGACAGCCGCCTCACTTGCCAATCTCTCTAAAACATTTATAGCGTGTTCTAGTCTTCTTGCCGATCCTGTGGCTTCTTCTGTCAACTCATCTATCTCATCATCAAGACCTTCTTCGATCTCTTTCTCAAGTTCTTCTTCAGGCAATTCGTCCTCAACGTTTGTTTTTGAAAGCTTCAATGCCTCTTTTGCCGTCTTGAATTTCAATTTCAAAACTCCTTCAGCTTGACTCTCAAGAGAATTTAAAATGTCCCGATGGGATTTAATTGTCTGATTAATTTCTTTCGCAAGCTCTTTTACGTCTTTTCCGCTGGCCGCCGCCTCGGATAGAGATATTGCCATCTTATCTACTTCTTCTGCTAATCCATCCAACGCTGTATCGGCGCCACTTTGGTTGTTTCGAGCAAGCATTATCCGAAGCTCTGCCAGTCTTTCTCCAGCTATTTCTTGTCTTACCTTTGCTCTGCTTTCCGGTGTAAAGGCTATAAGAAGACGAATTTGCTGAAAAGTCTTGTCAAGAAAATAAAACGGACTGTCAGGCAAAATAAATCCTGCTCCGGAAGTAACAGGCGGAAAATTTATTTGCGAGGAAACAGTTGACTCTCCTAAAACTTTTCCCTGATGATGAGAAAGCGCGCTTTTAGGCAAGATTAAGCTAAAAGCGAAGACAAAAAAAACTATAGAAACGATTGCAAACGACAACCCAACTTTCCTACCCACCCGTATAGTGTTACACTGTCTTCCTCCAGTTGTCAAGTGGTTTCATCCATGATAGCATATATTTTATGACCTTCGTTTACATTCAGGGTCATACTGAGGAATTCAAAGTATGACGGCAACCGGACACGCGGTTTTGGGTACTGTAATTGCGGCAAAGGTGGGCAACCCCGCTCTCGCAATCCCTTTGGCAGTTGCATCGCATATCGCAGCTGATATATTTCCTCATTGGGATACAGCTACAAATATTGACAAAAAGGGGAGAAAACGTGTTATTGTCGAGTCTTTCTTTGATCTAATTTTCGGATTTTTAATATCATACTCAATTATTTTTGTTCTGTTTCCTCAAACAGATTTGTTTTATGTATTCATAATGATTCTTGCTTCCCAAGGTCTTGATTGGCTCATGATCCCATACCGTTTATTTGGCATCAACTTTCCGCTGTTTAAATGGACTTACATATTCCAAAAATCCTTCAACATTACGCTCGACAAACCCTGGGGAATCATCAACCAAATTGCAATTTTGGCGTTAATCGTGATTCTGGCAAAGTTATTTTAATCTTGTCATGCTGAATTCATTTCAGCATCTAGCATTTAATTACTCGACGCGATCGCGTGTACTTGTTAAATATCCTAGGGTGCAAAGCTAAATTCACCCCTAGGGTGTACAAGAAGTTGACAAACAGTTCTTACGGTGGAATACTCAAATTATGAATCTTCCAAAAGAAATATCTACAATTACTCCCCTCTCAAGATATCTAAGTTTATTTGTAATAATTGCGCTCCCATTTATTGGATTTTATGTTGGCTTCAGGTATGCAGAGCGCTTTGCCGAATACATCCAAAGCCGTGCGTCTGTGGATCAATATCTTTTAAAAACCCAACCCGCCGCCACCCAAAGCGCATCAACCGAAAACCCAGATTCAATCGGGGAAGGATGGAAAGTGTATTCTTTACAATCAGATTTTGAGATTAAGTATCCACAATCCTGGAATTTTTATAAGTTTCAAGAAAATGATATTGCATTTGGGCCAAAAGAATTAATACAAGCAAACCGCGAACGGTTAGAAAATCCTAATACAGGAGCTATGATTGGGGGTAAAGCTTGGCCAGTGGAAATAGAACCATTAAATGATACTCTGTATTTCTATGGTGGTAACAGCGAACCTTTTATCTCAGATGATCAAAGAAAAGTTAGTTCTGAAGAAGTAATTATAGACGGAATACATGCTGTAAGGTATACAATCGTTTTTAATTATGAAGCTCCATACATTAGCAAGGGAGACACTATTGAGGTAGTAATTATAGAAAAAGGAGCTAAAACTTACTCAATAACATTATCTGATCAAAGATACAGAGATATTTATGATCAAATCCTCTCCACCTTCCAACTCACTAATCCATAGTGTCACCAATGACTAAATACTGGCAACAAAAGTGAAATTGTCTTATGCCCCTTCGCCCAGCTTCATGGGCTACGGAGGCATATACCAAATTTTGTAAATTTAAGATAGTGGTATACAATATTTCTAATGAGTAAATCCTCTATACTCCTTGGCAGTCTGGCGACAATCGTTATAATTGAGCTATCTTTATTTTTGTATCTAAACACCGAGGAGTTAAAACGCTACAAAAAAGAGTCAAGCCTTAAAAACCAATTCAAAACTACAGAAAATATCGGTCGAATGATTGTCACGGCAAAAACGAATGATTCAAGAAATATTCAGGTTGGAGAAATAATTAACGAATATTCCAAAAAAATAGATGGAGACCTCAGCATATACTACAAAGATCTTACAACAGACGAATCTATCATATTGGAGGGAGACAAAAAATATTATATGGCAAGTCTCTACAAAATAATCCTGACTCTTTTTCTTCTTGATGAGGTTGAAAAAGGCAATATTACCCTTGACGCGCAGGTTGGCACCAGCAGTGCCAAGCTTGAGTTTGCTTTGGAAAAAATCATAACAGAAAGCAACAATGAATACGCGGAAATTCTAGCTGATGAATACGGATGGAAAGCCATAGAAAGAGCAATGAAGGAAAAACTTGGCATTGAATTTAGTTTTGGCGAAGACCTTGAAACTTCAGTAAAAAATATTGGGACTCTTTTTGAAAATATTGCTTTAAGCCTAAACACTGAAAGAGCTCACAGCGAATATATTCTAAAGCTTCTGCAGAACCAAACCCTTACTTCAAAACTTCCAAAATACCTCCCATCAAGCGTTTATTCTCACAATAAAACAGGAGAACTCAACGAATACTCGCATGACGCTGGAATTTTTTATACACCAAAAGCAAATTATGTTTTGGTATTTATGAGCAAAACCCAAGATCCCAAAAGCACCAATGAACAAATGGCACTTATGTCCAAAGAAATCTACGAATCTCTAAACGGATTGTAAAATGATATAATATTAATGTTAAAAAAATGAAACTTCCAAAAGAACTGACTACAGTAACTCCTCTGTCCAAATACCTAGCTCTATTTCTACTCATCGCACTTCCCTTCATCGGCTTTTATCTGGGCTTTAAATACCAGGAAGTATTTGATCTTTCCAACCCCACCCCAACCCCTACGCCTTTAGCGATACCAACAGTCGACCCCTCGGTAACTGCAAACTGGAAAATATATAAAAATGAAAGAATGGGAATATCTTTTAACTATCCTTCTGAGTGGTACTTATTTGCAGATATAGCCGATAGTGTTCAGATTATTTCTACTGATCCGGAAGAGGGCGGAAACTGGGCAGGATTCAATATGCAAACTATACCGCACAGAACACTCTTTACTGATGAGACATTTATATCTATATTAGAAAATAACTTCCTGGGGCACCGTGAGAAAAATGAACTGATCCCTATTGAAGTTGATGGTATGACGGCATATAAACTTGAACCAGATGCAATACCTGAAAATTTATCGATGACGGAGATATTTTTATACGAAGGAAGTAACATATACAAGATAAAACTGATTGAAGATGTTGGATTTCCTGAAAGAAATGAAAAACAAATAAATACCCAAATCCTCTCCACCTTCCGCTTCACTAATGAAAACAATGTTGAAGCGGCTTGCCTAGCTGATGCAAAGATGTGTCCGGATGGAAAAACTTGGGTTGTCCGCCAGGGACCAAATTGCGAATTCGCCCCTTGCCCTGAGTAAAATTATTTCTAACTTTTGATTTGTGCTTTTGAGTTTTGATTTTTGATTTTTGAATTACCGCTGATGTCTTCCAACTTCCACGCCGCGAAATCGCATTTGGGGTAATTGGAGCAGCCGAAGAATTTGCGGCCTTTTCTGGTCTTTTTCACTATTACGTCCCCTCCGTCTTTTGGACATTTTAAGTTTGTTTTCTCTACAAATGGCTTGGTAAATTTACATTCAGGAAATTTAGAGCAAGATAAAAACTTCCCAAATCGCCCTGTTCTGATCACGAGTTTTGATCCGCAGTTAGGACAAATTTCATCAGTCTCCTCAACAGCTATTTTAACCCTAGCGGCGCCTTCTACTTCCCCCAATTTTTTTTCAAAAGGCGAATAAAAATTCTTGATCATCGGCTCCCACTCTTTCTCTCCGTTTGCGATATTATCAAGCTCATCCTCCATTTCCGCGGTAAATGGAATGTCATCGATTGTTGAAAAATTAGCAACCAAAAAATCATTGACAGCAACGCCTACAACCGTTGGCACAAATCTTCCCTGATCCCTCTCTATGTAAGCCCGAGATTCGATTGTTGCAACTATGCTGGCGTACGTTGACGGTCTTCCGATCCCTGCCTCCTCCAAAGACTTTATCAAAGACGCGTCGTTATACCGGGGCGGCGGCAAAGTTTCATGAAATGTTTTTTCAATTTTTGCAGGATGCAAAACTTCTTCTTTCTTGAATTCAGGAAGTTTATTGTCACCAAGTCCCGAAGGATTAACCTTTAAAAATCCATCGAAAATCAGAACCGACCCATTGGCTTTAAATCGAAAATTTCTTTCTCTTTTCGCATCTGCAATGACAGTTGTGGACTCCGTGATCGCGTCAGCCATTTGGGAAGCCACTGCGCGGCGCCAAATCAATTCATACAATTTTCCGTACTGTTCTCCCAATTGATTGCTGATTGCCGATGTCTGATTGCTGACTTTTGTTGGTCGAATTGCTTCATGGGCTTCCTGAGCCAATTTTTGTTTTGTGGAATAAAACTTCGGTTTTTCCGGCAGATATCTTTTACCAAACTCTTTTTCTATATAATTTCTGGTTGAAAAAAGAGCAGCGTTTGAAATAACCACAGAGTCTGTTCTGTGATACGTAATAAAGCCTTCTTCGTAAAGCTTTTGCGCCAGGCTCATCGTCCTTCTGCCATTTAAACCAAGCCTTCTTGCCCCGTCTTGCTGAAGAGTTGAAGTGGTATAGGGAGGCTGAGGGGATCGATGAACCTCTTTCTCTAATACATCTGAAACTACAAGAGACTTGCTTTTAAGATCATCAAGAATATTTTGTGCATCCTGTTCTGTCCCAATAATTGTTTTTTTATATTTATATTCTCCGTCATAAAGTTTTAACGTTCTTTGGACGTCTATTTTTTCACCATCAACTTCAATCAATTCAAAAAGGATATTATCAATATTTTCTTTTTTAACAAACGCTGTTATTGTAAAATACGGCTCTTTTTTGAAATTTTCAATCTCCCGTTCCCGCTCTACGATAAGCCTTAGAGCCACTGACTGGACTCGTCCCGCGGACAAGCCACGTCTTACCTTTTTCCAAAGAAGCGGAGAAAGCTTGTATCCAACCAGTCTGTCCAGAACACGTCTTGCGGTCTGCGCGTCAACCAAATTAGTATCTATCACGCGAGGATTTTTAAACGCCTCATCAACAGCCTCTTTTGTAATCTCGTGAAAAACAACTCTCTGGTACTTTTGAGTTTTGCCGAGCATGTCTTTGACGTGCGAGGCGATTGCTTCTCCTTCCCGGTCAGGGTCTGTAGCAAGAATTATTGAATCTGATGTCTTTGCTGCTTTTTTTAATTCGGCGATAGTTTTTTTCTTGTCCTCTACAACTTCATATTGCGGATTGAATCCATTATCAACATCCACCCCAAGCTTGCTTTTGGGCAAATCCATAATATGTCCCATGGAAAATTTGATCAAATAATCTTTTCCCAAAAACCGCGAGATCGTTCGTGCTTTTGTAGGCGATTCAACAATAACCAATTTCATGTAAGTACTTATTGTAGAGTAGATTATACACGAGGTGTCAAGCCCCACTTCGCCAAAAGACTTCGAGACGCGCAGATCCTCCGCTAAATCGAAGCATGAGGCGTATTCGAATAGAATTGAAAAGCCGAATGCTGAGATTAGGAGGATCAAGAGGCAATAGAAAAAAATCCTGTGTCTAAACTTTTTATCATCCCCTTAATCTCCATCAAAGAAAGTAGGGTTCCAGTTTTTGATGAGCCGAATCCCGACCGCCTGACAACCTCATCAAAATGCAAAGGTTCGTTTTGTAAAATCTCAAGAATCATCCATTCCTCCTTCGTTGCGTTCCCAACTTTTGAGTTTTGCTTGCCCGCCGAAGTTTTAACGGAGGCAGGAACTTTGAGCTCTTTTAGAATATCGTATGCTGATGTAACAAGCTTCGCACCCTTTTGAATCAGCTTAAAAGGTCCTTTTGACATTCCTGATGTAATCGGTCCCGGCACTGCAAAAACCGGACGGTTAAACTTTCTTGCATAATCTGCTGTAATTAAAGCTCCGCTGTCTTCCGCTCCTTCTGTGACTAAAACCCCAAGAGACAAACCGGCAATTATTCGATTTCTTGAGGGGAAAGATCCTTTTGTTGGAAGTTGGCTTAGCGGGTATTCCGAAACTATTAAACCCATGCTCTCAACTATACTATTATATATGCCCTGATTCTCCCTTGGATAACAGCAATCAACTCCGCACCCCAAAACCGCGATTGTCTTGCCGTTATTTTCAAGAGCGGTTTTGTGAGAAACAGCATCAACACCCATCGCAAGCCCGGAAACAATTGTAAATCCAGCCGCGGCCAATCCTTCTGTAAACATCCTTGTGACTTCCCTGCCGTATTGAGTGGTTTTGCGCGTCCCAACAACTGCAATTGTTCTCTTTTCTATGTCATCCTGAGCAGAGCGAAGGATCTCTACATCTCCTCTTATATACAAAACAAAAGGCGGATTTTTTATTTGCGACAATAGCTTTGGATACTCTTTATCTTTTAACGTCAAGAAAGAAACACCTTTTGATTGAACTTTTGCCGCGTAATCCGAAATAGAAAATTCATTTCGAAAATCATCAAACTTGTCCGTTAACTTTTCTCCCAATAACTTTGCCAAGTCTGACTTGGTAGCCCTCCATGCGTTCTTGGCGCTGCCAAACCGACTAATTAGCTTCTTGAACTTCATCGGCCCAATTCCCGAAAACGCCGAAAACCCAAGCCAATAATTCCTCTCACTCATATCCCATGCGTGAAATAATATTCTAAAATCTCCTTCGCGATAGGCGCCGCGACGTTTGATCCCTCACCGCTGTTTTCTGCCAAGACAGTTACTACAATTTCCGGATCATAGGCTGGCGCAAAAAGTGTAATCCAAGAATGAGGCATTGTATCTTCCCCGCCTGTTTCAGCAGTCCCAGTCTTGCAGGCAATGCTTACTTGTCTGACGTCCGCTGACCCTGATGCCTCAGGAACCCCCTTAAAGTTATCTCCATCAATTCTTAATTCTGAATTCTTAATTCTGAATTCGAATAGCGGCCACGCGACCCCTCCCGGAGCACAACTTTCAATCATTCCTTGCCTAATAAGATTAACTGTCTTATCATCCAAAAACTTCTTGGTTTTTACCTCTAATTTACTACTTCTTAAAAGGTGTTGCTGATAAAGACTTCCACCGTTGGCTATCACTTGTGTCCAGACATTAACTTGCAAAGGAGTAGTTAGCAAAAACCCCTGTCCAATTCCATAATGATATGTGTCTCCCAAATACCATTTTTCTCCAATTACTTTCTCCTTCCAGGAAGGCGATGGGACTAATCCTTTTTGTTCTCCTTCCAAATCAATACCCGTAGGCTTGCCAAGTCCAAATTTTTCCGCCATAGAAGAAATCTTTTCAACCCCTACTCTCTCTGCTATCTTATAGAAAAAAATATCGTTTGATCGTGAGATGCCCTTGACCAAATCTACTTGCCCGTCCTTCCCTCCATACTGCGTGAAATACCAATTGGCAAAAGAAAACTCGCCAACTATCAAAATACCAGTATCCTCTACTTTAAAATTCTCATCGATAATTCCATTCTCAAGCGCAGAAGCAGCAACTACCAGCTTGAATGTTGAACCAGGCGGGTAAAGTCCTTGTGTTGCCCTGTTTAAAAGCGGCTCAGAATCGCTGTCCAAAAGTATCTCATAAACATCTCTGTACGCCGAATCAGATGCAGTTTTGTAATTATCTCCCAAAGTAAACAAATTCGGATCAAAAGACGGTTTTGAAAGAATAGACAAAATCTCTCCATCCGACGTTGTGACAATAGCGACACCTTTTTCTACGTCTTTCATTGCTAGGTAAACCGCGCCTTGCAGATTTGCGTCAAGAGTCAGGGTAATATTTTCTCCAGGGACTGGATCCGTTTGACCAAGTTTTCTCACAGTTTTGCCAACGCTATCTACCTCTGTCAATACTTTTCCGTCTATTCCTTTAAGGAGACTATCATACCTTTGTTCTATTCCTGCTTTACCGATTAAATCACCCATATTGTAATCTGAAAATTCTTTCTTTTTCAGCTCCTCCTCTGATATCTGACCAATGTATCCCAAAACATGCGCAAATACATCTTTGTATGGATACGAACGGAGACTGTCTATCTCTAAATTCTCTTTTCCCGCTGCTATCAAAGACAAAGCTTCTGTATTGTCCAAAACTCTGGTTTTACCATTAACAATCTCTCTAAAACCAGGAACATTAAAAACCAAAGCCTTGCCATTCCTGTCAAAAATTACTCCGCGGCTAGCATAAATCGTGCTGGTCCTTGTTCTGTTTTCATCCGAAAGACTTCTATAATAGCTGCCTTCTACAATCTGTAGGTATAAAAGCCTAAAAATTAGAATTATAAGAGACGCGATCAAAACAATAGGCACAAAAAGACGCCTGACTCCACTACTTCGGTCAAAAAATTTACTGCTGCCTCTCTTTATTTTTTCTGTTATTATGTGGTCTGAAAACGCAACGCCTGGTTTCATTTTTGATATTTAAAAGCAATAGTTAACAATCTAAACAACAATACTCCAATTACCGAGCTCACCACCGCCTGTTCTAAAACATGATTGTATCCAAAAATGAAAAGGTACGAAAGTGTCCCAAAAAACGAAGATAAAAACACAAAGGGAGCAGTCTGTATTTCAAACTTACGCTCATACAAAAATACTAAAAATATAAAAACTACAAAAAATGTGCTGCTTTGTCCTAATGTCCTCACAAGAATTATATCCAAATACAAACCCATAAAAAATGCCAAAGCAAAAACCGAAAAATTGTTCTTAAAAATAACCGAAAGACAAAGTATCACAACAAGAGCCAGCGGCAAGGTTGTGATGGCTCCAAAAATAACCGAAGCAACAACTATAAATATCAAAAAAAGCCACATTTTATTACCTCTCAACAACAATAAAGACAACCGAAAGCCTGTCAAAATCAAGGAGACTTTTTAATTCTGCCTTTTGAAAGATAGCTGCTGGAATCTTCTCGATAGACTCAATTCTTCCCACGACAAGGTTTGGAGGTATGCCGATTCCGTTGATATCCAAATCTCCTTTTGTCAAAATGAGGTCGTCAATTTTTAAGTGTTCAGATGGAAGCACGTTTTCCAGAGTTATTTTATCCTCCCCCTCGCCCCTCACGACTCCAAGGACACCGCTAAATGTCTGTACAGGTAAAGCTATGGAGGGATTGGTAACAAGATCTGCTTTTGACAAGTAATAAGACACCTTAGTTATCTTCCCAACAAGGTTATTTTGAAAAACCACACCGCTTCCCACCCTCACATTATCTCTCTCCCCTTTATTCAAAATAATCTCCTCAGGTTCTGTGACTCCGGGTACAAAACCTGGCGCGCCAACAATTTGAGCCGGCAAGAGACTGTCGTTTCCTAAACCTTCTGTCTGAAATTGAGAAAGGAGAGCTGCATTTTCTTTCATCAATTTTTCCTGATCTAAAAGTTTGGAGACAAGTTCCAAATTCTCGTTTTTGAGCTTTTCTATTTCTTTGTCTTTAGGAATAAATGGCAGATTTTGAAACCACCCATAAACTGTTTTTGGAGCAAAAGAAGTCGTTTTTTCCAAAAAAGGCAGAGTGCCTGAAAGCATGCCGTACAAAGACAGTCCCAGGATAATAATTGAGAGTACTAAAAAAATAAAAAAAATTGGAAAAAATTTACTCTTTTTTTGCATGAAACCATTCTAGTGCGTTTAGAGAGATGATGCAAGTTGCGATTGAATTCTTTTGCGCTTCTGATTTAGCGGGTCACTTACATCAAAAGCGATATCGAATGGCCAACTACCTTTATTTGATTGAGCCTCGTCTTCCGAAATAGGTAAAGTGATTGCTCTAGTAAAAACCAACATGCTATCATTTATTTCTTTAATTCCTTCGTTTCCAATTTCGTCATAAATACGTTTTTCTTTTTTTTGAAACTCTTTTTTTCTATCTTCACTATCAACAACAAATTGTCTTCTTTGGGCAAAATACTCCCCAATACCTTCTATTCCCATAAAACGTGCCTGGTTAACAGCAAGGTTGGAAATAATTGATTCTTTAAACACCTCCTTGTCATCTTTATAAGGCAAACTTTGCAGTACGGATTGTTCAATAAGTGCCGGTTTTTTAGGTAGAATATCTGTAGCAAATATGGCAATTTTTATACCCTCTTTGAACTCATTGCTTTTTGGTGAAAAATCAAAAATTCCGAGTACAAAATTATAATAAGCGTGCACTCTTTGATTACGGCTATTTGGGCCTTTAAAATAATTTGAAAGAGCATCTTTCGCAAAGTCCTGCGAAGAAGATTCGCTTTCATAATGTCTTATTTTGCCTTCAATTTGTTCACTTGCAAATCCTTCATCAGAATACACTCTTACTAAATCCGCCGCTTGTCCTGGAGTTACTTTATCCCAATTCTTTCTAATATCCTGCATTGCCTCCTGTCTGACAAGGTCATAAAAAGACTCAGTTCTCTTGCCGCCCGTCTGTTGAGTCTGATCACAATCGCTCCTTTTCCAAACCCTACCAGCAACAACTATTTCTTGCGGATTCTCTAATATTCTTCTAGCAGTTTCTTGGACAAAGTTTTTTGCTCTTCTTCTTTCAGCGCCATTGCTTTTTGGTAAAGCATTATATGTATTTAATGTATCTTGCGACCAGAACGCTATATTTTCTTGCCAAACTAATCTTTTACCAACTATGCCTAAAGCAGTATCAACTAACTCCTCTGTTCTATTGGGTCGTGAAGTCTCTATCCTATTCATACAAAAAGATATTATAAGGCAAGTTTTCTGTATGTCAAATAAAACTTATTGAGGCTTTACTGCAGTCCGCCTGTTACCCTCACCCTTTTAAGAAGTGATTCGTCTTCCAAGACCTTGCCAGTTCCCCGAATCACGGATGTGAGAGGATCCAAAGATCTTATAACCGGTATTTTTATTCTCTCGACAATCAGATGGTCAAGCCCAGGCAACATAGATCCTCCGCCTGTAAGAAGAACACCATGCTCTAAAATATCCGAGGTTAGTTCTGGTGGAGATTCCTCCAAAACATCGGCAATAGCTTCTATAATTTGTGAAATTACTGGCGACAATGCTTCCCGTACTTCAACTTCTGTAACTCGAAGGCTTCTTGGCAAACCTGTTTCGATGTCTCTTCCTCTTACAACCGCCATCTTCTCCCCTCTCTCTTGTTTTTCGCTTTTCGTTTTTCGTTTTGCGCTTTCTTCGTATGCGCTCCCAATTTCTATTTTCAGATTCTCAGCTGTGCGCTCTCCAAGTATAAGTCCATGCCGCAGTCTTATATAATGCAATATCGCCTCATCCATATCATCCCCTGCCAGCCTTAAGGATCGATTTACTACAATTCCGCCCAAGGATATTACAGCTATCTCTGTAGTTCCTCCTCCGATATCAACCACCATCACTCCCGTTGGAGAAAAAACAGAAATATCCTCTCCGATTGCCGCTGCCATTGGTTCCTCTATGAGAAATGCCTGTCTTGCTCCGGAAGTCAAAGCAGCCTCCCACACAGCTCTTCTTTCAACTTCTGTTACAGACGAAGGAATTCCAATAACTACTTTTGGCCTTGCCAAAGAAATAGACAAAATATTTCCGACCTCATGGACTTTTTGGATATAGTGGGATATCATTGCTGTTGCGGCATCAAAATCAGAAATAATTCCGCCTCGAAGAGGTCTCACTGTTTTTATCGTTGCTGGAGTTTTGCCAACCATTTTCTTAGCCTCAGTGCCAATCGCGATCATTTTTTTTGTTTTTTTGTGCATCGCCACCACAGACGGTTCTCTTATCGCGATTCCTTTTCCCCCCACCCAAATAAGAGTATTAGCTGTGCCCAAATCTATGCCTATGTCATGACTGAATAAACTAAAAAAACGATCAAACATCGCTTGCTCATCATACCATCTTGCCCAAGACTGAGCAATAAGGCAAAGATATATCTGGTTGAAAAAAATGTCCTTTTTCTGTTATATTGAGGACATGGAACCAAATCAACCATCTCATTCGGAAGCTCCTGGTCAAAGCATCTCTCAGGAGGTTACATTTTCTTTGGAAGGCAAACCAGCTTCTATAAGAGTTAACCAAGTAAACGACCTATTTAGCGACATACGCAAGTTCAACAATCAGTTTTCAATGAGAGCAATGATTGCAAAGCTTCTGACATCAAATTTAAGGACGCCTGAGGACCAACCCTCATCCGGTCTTAACCAGGTAGGACAAGAGACGCAAATGCTAACTGCCTCTGGAGTCAACCTAGTCCATGAATCTACTCTTGATAAACTGGGCCTTGATCTTGAACCAGTAGAAGGGAAGAATGCGCGACTTTTTACCAGAGGACAGAAAGTAGGAGAAGGTGAAATGCGAGTTAATATTAAAGATCGCGGAAAATTTCTAGGGTTTCTTCACGCACTTGACCCCCAGCAGGTTGAAAAAACAGAACTTAGGGAAAACCTACACAGTCTATCTAATATTTTAGCTCAACAAATATATGATCAGTACGATTTGCAACAACCAAGCGACGAGGCTTTGCAGCTTTTTGGGTCTTTGGAAAGCATTACTCAAGAGTACAAACGTTTGGGAATCGGTGGCATTGAGCGCCTGGAAACTTACCTTAATCATGCAAAGCATGGCGATTTGCGAGAGTGGATTCTTATAGAACATCAAAATTTGTTAAGCAATCCGGGCGAGTCTTTTGGACCTGCTGATTGGCAGGAAGACTCTTCCTTCGAGCGACTAAAAAGCCGCTGGGATAGAGCGCTTGCGGTACTTAGAATGACACAAGAAAATCCCAAAGCGCAAGATCTATATGGTCAATTATTTTCTAATTTAGCAAGGTCTGCAAAAATCGCACTAGTTGATTTGAAAAATCTTGATTACTGGCCAGAGGGACAAAAAGCTGAAATTGAGAAATATATGCAAGGAATAAATCAAACCTTTGAAAACCCACCACAATCACCACCCCAACCTAACCCAACCCCATAAAGTCTTTTGCCCGTTTCCCTCCAACTACTTGACAACTAATTTATGCGATCGCAGTAAAAAATTGTCGATCTAATCTTCATCCTTCTTGCCCAAAAATGGACAATATGGTAGGATTTTACTACCGTGTCATCCTTGTCATCCTGAACTTGATTCAGGATCTTGTCCCTAAAGAATTAGATGCCGAAATAAATTCGGCATGACAACTATAACAATGATGAATATAGCCAACATTTGTAACAAGATTATTGAATTCAGTTTCTACTCCCTCTTCTTCTTCGTACCACTTGCCTTCGCCAGCGATACATTCGAGCTTTTTGAATTCAACAAAATGTGGCTTACATATGGTCTAACTATAATTATTGCCGCCTCTTGGATCGCAAAAATGATTCTTCAAAGAAGAATTCTGCTTTGCAGAACGCCTCTTGATATACCAATTGCTCTTTTTCTAACTTCTCAAATAATTTCTACAATCTTTTCTTGGGATCCGCATGTCTCTATTTGGGGTTATTACTCGCGGTTTAATGGAGGACTTCTTTCGATGATCTCCTACGTATTTCTCTATTATGCATTCGTAAGTAATTTCAGAAATGAGCAAGCGAGGGGTGACGCGAGCGGAGGCGTCCAAAGGAGCGCATCTTCGTTCGCAGCGAAAGCAAGACTAGAAGGAGCACCTTTGGACGAGCGAGCGGCAGGACCCCGAGCTACAAGTGCTATCACAGTGGTCAAACGCTCGCTCTTTGTAAGTCTACTCTCCGGATTCGTAGTTGCTTTGTGGGGACTGCCTTCCCATTTTGGCTACGATCCAACGTGTCTTATTTTTCGAGGCACCTTGGATGTATCCTGCTGGACAGCAGATTTCCAACCTATGGTCCGCATTTTCTCAACCCTTGGCCAGCCAAGCTGGCTGGCGGCATACTTGGCAATTCTAATACCAATAGCAATTGCCTTCTCTTGCGTTGTCATCCTGAAGTCCAAAGGGCTGAAGGATCTCAAGCAATCCAGCAAAAAGAATGAGATTCTTCGCTCCGCTCAGAATGACAAACTCATTTCAAATTTCGGATTTTGGATTTTCTTACTACTTTCCGCTCTCTTCTATCTCGATCTCCTTTACACAAGCTCCAAATCGGGCTTTATTGCAATCTGGATTTCTCTGGCTTTTTTCTTTGTTTTATACATCTGGTTCCAAAGAAAACAAGTTACCAATCACGTCTCTAATATATTGAAATATTGGTATTTATTGGTAGTATTTGTAGTATTGGTATTTATTACCTTCTTTGTCGGTCAGCCTTTTTCCCAGCTAGAGAAGTTTACATTTGAAGGAATTAAAAAAAACATAACCAGCACCAAAACTACTATAGAAAGTAGATCTGAAGAAACCCCTAATGAACAAAAGTTTGCCGGTGAGCTAGGCGGAACTGATTCAGGCGAGATAAGAAAAATTGTCTGGCAGGGCGCTTTTGATATATGGCGCAGTCATCCAATATTTGGAACGGGTGTTGAGACTTTTGCTTTCGCATACTACAAATTCAGGCCAGTGGAGCACAATCTGACCTCTGAATGGAATTTTCTCTACAACAAAGCGCACAATGAATACCTAAATTATCTTGCAACAACAGGAATCGTGGGGCTAGGAGCATATTTATCAATGATTATTCTTTTTCTTTTATTATGTATCAAGTATTATGTATCAAGTATTAAGGAAAAAAAACATAATACACACTACATACTACTTAATACTGGTCTTCTAGCAAGTTATATTTCAATTTTAATAACCAACTTCTTCGGTTTCTCCGTAGTAATCACTAATATTTATCTTTTCCTTATTCCCGCTTTTGTTTTTGTGCTAACAGGCATGATTGAATCCGAGAAAAAACATGAATCAAAAAGCAATCATATAACTCCCTGGCAGTGGACTTTTATTGCTCTTGTAGTAATTACCTCATTTTATATGCTTACCACTCTACTGAGGTTCTGGAACGCGGACAAGGCTTATGGCCTGGGATCAAATCTTGACAAAGCTGGCGAATATCAGCAGGCTTACTCTGTACTCCTTGAAGCAGTAGGAAAAAGACCAAGCGAGCCGGTCTTCAGAGATGAACTAGCAATTAACAACGCTGTCTTGGCATCTGCTCTTTTGAGCCAGGAGCAAACACAAGTCTCCACCGAAACAGCCTCTCTTGCAGATCAACTTGCTCAAGATGCGATAAAACTAAATGACATGATAACATTAGAACATCCAAGCAATATAATTTTTTGGAAAAGCAGAGTTCGGATATTTTATGCTCTTTCTCAAGCTGATCCCAGCTATTTAGGCGGTGCGCTTGAAGCAGTTAAAAAAGCTCAAACTCTTGCTCCAACAGACGCGAATATTTCCTACAACCTCGGGGTTTTATACGGGCAAAACAATGAAATAGAAAAAGGAATCAGTGCTTTGGAAAATACAATAAAGCTCAAAACTGATTATCGCGATGCCCACTACGCCCTCGCGCTTTTTTACCACGACCAGGCTATTGACGACAATGGCAATGTTGTAGATCGCGAAAGACTGAACAAAGCAATTACGAAGCTGCAATTTATCTTAGAAAACCTCGGTGAAGATGACACAGTTGCCCAAGAAACTCTAGAGCAATGGAAAAAGTTGTAAATCCTGTGTTATAATTAGCCTTGTGTTAAAAATCGTAACCGCTCCTAATCCTATCCTTTCCGGATCTTCAAAGAAGATTTCCAAAATAGACAAAAATATTCTAAAACTGATCAAAGAAATGGAAGAAACTCTTTCGGCGGCAAAAGACCCCGAAGGAGTTGGACTGGCTGCTCCGCAGGTCGGAAAATCTCTGCAACTGTTTATCACCAAACCAACTCCAAAATCCCCTATTCAAACATTTATTAATCCCCACATCGAATCAAAGAACGAAGCGAATGTTTCGTCTACAGACACGGCAGCACCCCGAGCAAAAAAACAGACAAATTCAACCAAACTCGAAGGCTGTCTCTCTCTCCCCAGCATATGGGGCACTGTCAAAAGAAACCCATCAATTACCTTATCCTATCTTGATAAAAAAGGAAAAAAGCACGCCAAAACATTTAAGGGGCTCTTTGCAATCATCATCCAGCATGAGATAGACCACCTCAGCGGAATTCTTTTTCCAAAAAGAGTCTTTGAACAAAACAACAAGCTCTTCAAATCCCACAGAAACGAAAAGGGAGAGGATATTTTTGAAGAAATAGAATTATAAAAATAACACCCAAAAAATTACATGAATAATGTTAAAATTATACTCTTTGGATCATCCAGATTCATAATTCCTGTAATCGAAAATCTTAGAAAAAACTTTGATTTAGTAATGGTTATTACAACAGAAAAAAATCCTGGCGATTCTGTCCCCAGTTTTTGTCAGACAAACAAAATTCCTTTTCTTTCTGTCACAACTCTTTCCGATCCGAAACTTAAATCATCAATCATAAATCTTAAGTCTCCTGTTGCTGTGCTTTCATACTTTGGATTGTTTGTTCCCGACTCTATACTAAACTCTTTTCCTAAAGGAATCATAAATATTCACCCCTCTCTTCTGCCAAAATATAGAGGGCCTACTCCCGTCCAAACAGCTATTTTGAACGGTGAGACAACAACAGGAGTCACAATTATAAAATTGGACAGTGAAATTGATCATGGTAAAATATTTACTCAAAAAACTATAGAAATATCTGAAAAAGATACTACTTCTACATTGCATGAAAAGCTTTTTTCATTAGGGGGAGAACAATTAATACCGGTTATAAAAGATTATCTAAACGGCTCTTTAAAACCGCAAGAACAGGACCATTCAAATGCAACTTTTACAAAAAGACTATCAAGAAATGACGGCTATATAGATTTCAATAATCCCCCGTCAAAAGAAAAATTGGATAGAATGATTAGGGCTTATCATCCTTGGCCGGGAGCATGGACGAAGTTCAAAGTTAAAAGCTCAAAGTTAAAAGTTATAAAATTCCTTCCAGATAAAAAAATTCAAATCGAGGGAAAAAAACCAATGAGTTACAAAGATTTTACAAATGGCTACCCTGAAGCCAAAGAGAAGATAGAAAGATTTTTTTGAGGATAGATTCTCTTGATGCTCTTGATTTTGATTTTTTGATTTTTTGAATTCAAGAAATCTAGTTTTCAAAAATTCAAGTTCAAGAATATCAAACTTCCAATTTCAAGAGTTCTAAACTGCAACTACCTGCTGTTCAGGGGCAACTTTAGTAGAAGATTTTTTCTTCAGCATCCTCAAACACTTCGTGCAAAGTTTCATTCTCCTCATCAAACCATCCATGGCAACTCTTGCCTTGTGAAGATTGGGCTTGAATGTTCTTTTTGTTCTATTTTTGGCATGGGACACATTGTGTCCATACATAATACCTTTTCCGCAATTATCACATTTCATCGCCATAGACAAAACCCCTTTGACTAGATTATACTAGAAAAACACAATAAGCACAAACATGGAAATTATATTTGCCGTCACGACAATCGCCATTTTGGTTTTCTCGGCAATTCTACATGAAATCGCCCACGGATACGTGGCTGATCGATTCGGAGATCCGACTGCAAGACTCGCGGGAAGATTAACACTTAATCCAAAACCCCATATAGATCCTATGATGAGTATCTTACTACCGCTAATTTTGATCTTATCTGGCTCGCCTGTAATTTTTGGCGCGGCAAAACCAGTACCAATTGATCCCTTCAATCTCAAAGAAGGACTTAAGGATATAGCTCTTGTTTCCCTTGCTGGACCACTAACGAATGTTATTATTGCAGTCATTGCAGCCATAATTTTCCATGTCCTATTACCTATATTTGGGCAAAGCATAATTATTGCCATTCTTGGTAAAATTGTAGAAATAAACCTAATTCTTGCTATATTTAACCTTCTCCCCATCCCTCCCCTTGATGGATCAAAAGTATTCTCACTACTTCTTCCAAAAAATATGGCAAATGCTTACCTTTCACTATCTTCAGTTGGATTTTTAATCCTAATTTTTCTTCTATTTTTTCCTATTGGAGGATTCTCCATTCTAAGATTTATGGGTACACTTATTACATTCTCACTACGGCTCCTGGGATTATAAAATATTCAAAATTGACAAAGGACAACAAGTAACAGATAATTACAAAGAAAATTATGTCCAAACAAACCCTGGTTCTAATAATCCTGCTTTTCTTTTTTACTGCTGGGCTTATGGCTCTTGCGTTTATTAAATATTCTTATGACACCAAAACAGCTTCTCTTGCGCCCAAGTCAGTAGCGCCAACAATAAGCCCTAATTTACCAAACACTTCACTATTATTTGGAAAATTGCAGACTGTTCTTACAACCACACCAGCTTCTACCGATCCAGGCATATCCACACCCAGCGCAATCCAACAAAACATATCCAACAGTTACTCAATCCCCATTCTTATCAATACAGGCTCAAATTTTGTAACAGTAGTACAGCTTGAAATCGCTTTCGACCCAAACATATTATCAGATATACATATAGAACCGTCTGGTTTTTTTGATAGACCAATTATCATTCTTGATCAAATCGATTACAATCAGGGACGGATATCTTATGCCCTGGGAGCTGAGCCTCCAGAATCAGAAAACGACCTCTACCGGACCAGCGCAAATCCAGACTCAAGAGTTGGCAAAAAAGGACAAGCCACACTGGCAACTCTTTCGTTTAATTTGAACGCTTCAGTTTCGGCAGAACTGCAAAGCTCAGTAACTTTTCTTCCAAAAACGTTTGTAATGGCAGAGGGAGTCCAGGCGTCTGCACTAAAATCAACCAATTCCGCGGAGTTGATATTCCCCGATTGACTTTTTCGGTTGCATTTTTGTATACTGAGACTGCTCTTTGGTATTAGAGATGATTTCAGATTTTCTCGACAAATCCATCTCTTCTGAGGTACCCCACGTCGCATAAAGCTATAAGGGGAACGAAGCGAATTCTATTAAACCGTGGTTTTGTAGATAGCTTTCCTAATTTTCTTGGAGGAGAAATTCAAATCATCCTCGGTACTAAGGAGTGATATTATTCTTTGTTCCAATGTCATCCTGAACTTGCTCACCTCGCTGCGAAGCGGGTTTCAGCCCCTTTGATTTCCTTGCTTGATACGCCATCCTGTCTTTGATAAAATTAATTGGTATTTTGCCGAGATGGCTCAGTGGTAGAGCAGCTGTTTTGTAAACAGCAGGTCCCGGGTTCGAATCCCGGTCTCGGCTCAAAAAAGGCAAGCTCGATTTTTACTGTGATAAACAGCAGGCCGTCAGTTCGAATCTGACAGTCGGCTCACATAAGATAGTTGCTGAGGTGGCAGAGTAGCAATTGCACGTGGCTGTAGACCACGCGTCCGAAAGGGCTCCGGGGGTGCAATTCCCTCCCTCAGCACATATGCCGACATAGTTTAGTGGTAAAACGAGTCATTGGTAATGACTTGAGTGTGGGTTCGATTCCCACTGTCGGCTCAATACATCAATACTTAAATAAATCGAAAGGAGGAAACTATGGCTATAAAAGGAGAACACAGAATAAAAATAGGCCTTGTTTGTACGGTTTGCAAAAATAGAAATTATGTGACTACTCGAAATAAATTAAATACGCCTGACAAATTGAAGCTCAAAAAATTCTGCAGGCACTGTCGAAAAGTTACGGAGCACAAAGAAACGGAAAAACTGAAATAAATTGAAAAAGGACCGCTGGCGTTATATAATTCATATTATAGGGGTATCGGTTAACGGTAAACCAGCGGTCTCCAAAACCGCGACTGGGGGTTCGACTCCCTCTACCCCTGCAGGCTCTACTCGAACTCTCCACCAACTCTTGATATAATTTGAGGATGAAGCTCCCCTGGTATGTTATTTCGAAAGGATCTCTCTTACACCATCTACCCTTAATTGGTAAATCAACTGCACAGAGCATAGGATCTATCATTCTTATCCCAAATCCCATTTACCGCGATCTACAAACAGATAATCCAAACCCCAAACATGTAGCTTTACTTATTCACGAAGAAACACATCGCAATAGACAGAAGGAAATGGGCGTATTGAAGTTTGGATGTCAATACTTATTCAATTCAAAGTTTCGCTTTCAAGAAGAACTGTTGGCAGTAAAGGAAGCCATGAGGTACTTAAAGAAAAATAAAATACCCTTCGATTTTGACAGAAATGCAAAGTTTATCTCAAGTTATGTATATCTTTGGCCAGTCTCAAAAGAATATGCAGAAAAAGAGTTAAAAAAAGTTTGGGATGACTTATAGATTTTTGGCCAAATTGTTCGTAGGTCGCTTACTAATGCCTGCTTATATACCTTCTTAATCTTCATATGAAAAAGGGTGTGGATTATATTGGAGTGACGTGTGTTTTTTGCTCGTGAATAATTAGTCAAAAAATCAGGATTTATCCAATCTCCCTCCCTTTCCCAGTGTTATAATCAATAAACAATGTGGTTTTATTTAGCTATTATTTCCGTTATTGCTTTGGCAGCGGGCGAACTGACCCAGCAACATCTTCTCAACAGAAAAGAAGCATTTACCCCAAGAACAAGTGCGGTACTGACGTTCCTTTTCCAGTCACTCGCAACATTACCGATAATTCTCTTCACGCCTCTTAAAACAGAAATATTCAGCGTACTCAAACCCGATATCTTATGGCAAGTCATTCTTGTCACATTTATTTCTTCTTTTGCCATGGTTTTTTATTTGAAAAGTTTTCAGGTAAAAAACATCAGTCTTTCAGCAATTTTTATATCCATATCCGTTGTTGTATCAACCGTACTTGGAATAATAATATTCGGTGAAAGTACAAGTTTTCTGAAATTTGCCGGAATAATACTCATCCTGGCCGCAATAGTCGGAGTCAACTACAAAAATGTGATTTTGGAAAAGAATCATTATTGGGGGCTTGCGGCAGGAACTCTCTTCGGACTCGCGTATGTTATAGACAAACATATTGTTCTTGATATCAATCCTGTTGTATATGTTCTCTGGGCGTTTTTTCTTGTCTCATTCTTCGGATTCATATTCAAACCCAAGGAAGTAATCAAATCAATCAGGAGTAAAAGGATATCGGCTTTTAGAATCATTGTGATCTCCGGTATTGCTTATCTGGCCTACAACCTCTTCACGTTCAACGCATACGTTTTCGGGGGTGAAGTCGGAAGAGTTGACGCGATAAACAACACACAGGTTTTTTTAATAATTCTTTTTGAATATCTGATCCTGAAACACAAACAATCTACCCTACGGAAATTCTTGGCAGCGTTTGTAGCATACGTTGGAGTACTGGTGCTTGGGTTTTATTAACAGCCGATCACAAAAAGACGCTCGAGCGGAAGTTTGTGATAGCCTCACAAGGCAAAAACGCCTCAGGTATTTATGATATGGAAATATATTATTACTTTTTTTATAATCCAAATCACTTTTTCTGAGTAATTTTTATGCATAAATTTTGACATAAAAACCCGTGGTAAAAAAGCTGCTATTGGTCGCTTGTGGCAAAAACAGGCACTTCTATAATCAAGCTTAACTATAAATATATCCTAACTGATGGTTTGATCAATATTTTACCTCAATATCTGTAAGGTTAAAAAAATTGACAAAAATTGTTTCACTATTGCCCTAATCTCTATTACCTTGCCAAATAATCTTAAAATATTATAAGCCGATTAGTCTAAATATTATGGGACGAGTAAGCTCAAAAGGCATATTTTTACTCAACATATACAAATCTTGTGCCATTACATGCCCCGGGAATTATGAAGACAAAATAAATTGGCACTTGCGAGGTATCTCTATACATGCTACTGTAATAAAATAGGTTTTTATGTCTGCCCAAAATCGCTCTAGGAAAAACGAGCAAAGGATTTATTACCATGTCTATAATATTGGTATTGAAAAGCGGTTTATCTTCAATGACAAAGAAGATTACGGCGTCTTTTTGGGTTATTTGAGTGATTATTTAACTACGCCCAAAGATCCAAGCAGCACAAAAAAAGTTTTTAAGATACGCGGCCATACTTTCCGAGGCATTCCCCGCCAACCCAAAAACTATTCTGACCAAGTTGAACTGATTGCTTACAGCCTCATGCCCAACCATTTCCACTTGGTTCTGAGCATTAACAAAGATACTCTAGTACGGTTTATCAGGTCTTTGTGTACCAGATATTCCATGTATTTTAATAAAAAATACAAGCGCAGAGGCACTCTTTTTGAAGGACCATACAAATCAGCTGAAATCCAATCGGGTGCGCGTATGACGCATCTTACCCGTTTTCTCCACTCTTCAGACGCATATTCTTCATATCCAGAATACTTGGGACAAAGATCAACTTCATGGGTTAAACCGCAGTCAGTTTTGTCATTTTTTGAAAACGGAACTGGCGGCTATAAAGATTTTATGGAAAAGCACAAATCTAATTACAACCTGTTTATCAACAAGGATATCCTGGAAAATCAAAGCGAACATCTTGAAAGGTCTGTCCTTTCAAGCGAAAAACCAGAAGATAAAGTATCGTCTTTGGGTTCGAGATCAACATCTTGGCTAAAGACTATCGGATTCCTGACAGTATCCACCACTCTTTTTATATTGCTGACCGCTTTTGGAATAAGAAATATCATGCTTGTTTCGTCCTCAAATATCCATCACCCTATCCCAGCGTCTGCTCCTGATGTTCTTTCAGAAGCAAAAAAAGCAGAACCCGATCCTTCCAAAACTTCATCCGAATCCGGCGCTAAAATACCAGATGCAATACTCAAGACAATTGTAACAGTCAATGTTGACAGTCCATCAAGCGTCAACATCCGCCAAGAACCATCAACAAATTCGGCAATACTCGGTAAGGCTCGAGACAACGATACCTTTGAATTTGTTGCCCAAGCTTTAGGATGGTATGAGATCAAATTGGACGATAAATCAACCGGCTTTTTATCGGAAAACTACGCAGTAATAAAGGAGGAAAAGGATTAAACATATGCAAAATCCATTGAACAAGATGTTTATAAGCTACTTTATTTTTACAATCGCCTTTGCGGCAGTGATGGTGACTTTTGTAACCAGCACAACCTACACCCAGCTGGCAATTGCCATTGTTTTTTATCTCTTCCTAGCCTTTGCCGCACATAGGATGTTGTCAAAAAAAATCTGGAGCCGCTCTCCAAAAGAACCAATCACCGCCAATGATTCACCAATCAAACCGCTTGAAAATGAAACCACCCCTCTTGAAAGGAAAGACCTTACAAGCATTGGTGTTGCCGATATTGACAAAAGGGTCTTTTTAACGTTAATTGGCAGCACCGGACTCTTCCTTCTCCTTTTTTCTCTTTTTAACAAAAGAACTGAAAGCCTACTATTCAAAACTCTGCCTAGATCTAACGGACCTGCTAACACAGATAACAACAGCAAGACAATTGACCTATCCCGGAATCAGCCGACAGATGAATATAGAATTTCAGAGATAGACGACGACGTAGTCTCTTTTTATGGATTCCTCAAAAATGATGAGAGCTGGTATATTATGAAAATAGATACAAATAGCGGTTCTTTCCGCTACGTGAAAGGCGAGAGAGATTTCCCAAGCAATTGGGAAAACAGAAAGAACCTGAAATATGATTACTTCAACAATGTCTTTAATAGCTGATTAGACAAATTTATCGCTGACTCTCCCCTGTCCCCGATCAATTCACATAAACAGGTTGAAAATATTTACTGCTTAGTATATATTCTACTATGCAAATAAAAAATGGCTGAAATTAAACTAAGCGTAATAATTCCCTGCTGGGGAGATCCTTACCTTCAAAAAACAATTGATGCTCTCTTAAACGGTTCTGAGCTTGGTGATAAACTGGAAATTATTCCGGTCCTCGACGGTTATTGGCCTGACAAGCCCCTAAAAAATGATGATAGGGTTAGAGTGCTTCATCTTGGTAAAAATGTGGGTCCAAGAAGCTGTGTTAATGCCGGTGTTAGAATATCCAGGGGTGAATTTATTATGCGTTCAGATTCACACTGCGATTTTGGGAAGGGGTTTGACAAGATGCTAACTGATACTTGCAAGGATAACTGGATAATTGCCGGAATTCGTTATTTTCTGGATCCAACTTCTTGGACGCTGATGGATAAAGATAAGGTTATTTACGAAAAGCTTGTAATACAAAGTATTGAAGATAGAAAAAAGTTTACCGGATACCCTTGGCATGAAAGAGATAAAGCGCGAGAACACGTTATGATAGATGAAACTATGTCTATACAAGGATCTGTATGGGTAATGCCGCGAAAGTGGTGGGATAAAGTAATTGACGAGTTAGACAATAAGTATGGACCTCATTACCAGGACCAGCATGAAATGATCTTCAAGACCTGGAAAGCTGGTGGCAAGATGATGATTAACAAAAACACATGGTATGCCCACAGGCACAATAAATTTGCCGCAGGAACACGGAGGATAACCCACGGTAGCCAGAAAGAGAATTTACAAAGATTTTATGACGACTGGAAAGACTACTATTACAGCGAAATTAAACCCAGGTGGAAACTATGATTTCTATAATAATACCATCAAGAAATGAGGTGTTTTTAAAAGAAACCATCCTTGATGTTAAGGCTAAGTTTTCCGGGCCCTACGAAATTATTGTAGTACTCGACGGAGGCGGAAAAGAACCGGTTAGAGACGTGAAATATATTCATAATCCGATCGCACAAGGCATGAGAACAGCTATAAATCAGGCGGTTGCGGAAGCATCCGGCAAATATATTATGAAACTTGACGCTCATTGCATGGTGGATACGGAGATAGACGAAAAACTTAAGGCAGTGCATCAAGACAATTGGGTTCAGACGCCGCGGCGGAAAAGATTTAATCCCCACATATGGGAATTAACTGATACGGATAAGCCGGATATTGATTACATGTTTGTGTCAAGATTTAAAGGACATAAAGATAACGAAAAAAACCGGGATCCCCTGCTTAAAAAAAAATTGATTGATGATATTGAAGTATTCCAGGGCAGTTGTTATTTTATGACCAGAGATTATTTCCAAAAATTGGGACTTTTGGATGATAAAAATTTTGGTACAATGGGCAGCGAGGCTTTAGAGATTGCTTTAAAAGCAAGACATGATGGAGGTAGAGTTATTGTTAATAAGACTACCTGGTACGCTCATGCCCGCATAGGGCCTCGGTATTCCGGCGGTCTGGCGCAAAGAGATAAAAGCCGTGCTTATGTAAGTATTTTAGCTCAACAATTGGCAAAACAATAATGTTGCATCTTTTTCATCCGTTCATCCCTAAAAAGAAAATTTTGAAAGAACTATCAGATACTCTAGATAGTAAATGGATTGGTCAAGGTCCAAAGGTCGACCTTTTTGAAAAGAACTTTGGAAAGAAGATGGGGTATAAATATCCGGTGATGGTAAATTCAGGAACATCAGCATTAGAGCTGGCTTATCATCTTCTGGGACTTAACGAAGACGACATTGTGGTTGTCCCGGTTTTGGATGCTATTGCAGGACAGGTTGGTCTTATCAGAAGGAAATGCAAAATCTTATTTTGTGATATAGAACGGAATACTTTAAATATTGATCCTGATTTCCTCGAAAGACTTTTGAAGGAAAATTCAGTTAAAGCAGTAATCGGGGTCCATTTAGGTGGCATTCATTTTAATCAAAAGATATATTCAGTCTGCAAAAAGTATAACGTTCCCTTGATCGTTGATGCCGCGCAATATCTTGCGCCGACATATGGAGATTATATTTGCTATTCTTTTCAGGCGATTAAACATATTACAACCGGTGATGGCGGGATGCTGGTTTTAGGTAATAAAAAGGAATATGACAGAGCTAAAAAGTTACGGTGGTTTGGGGTAGCAAGAGAGCAAAAAGAACATGATGCAAGACAGTGGAATACAAGAGCAATAAATTCTGATTTAGGAGAAGCGGGATACAAATTTCAGCCAACTGATATAGACGCGTGTTTTGGGCTGGCGGCATTGCCTGATCTAGAAATAATTATTGAGCACAGAAAACAACTTGCCCGAGAATATCTTCGAGGACTAAAAAAGATACAAATAATAGCAAAAGACACATACTGGCTATTAACTGTTTTGGTTGAGAAGCGTGATAAGCTTGCGCAGTTCTTGATTAATAAAGGAGTTGAGGTTAATATAGTACATGTTCGTAATGATTTGTTTAAGATATTTGGCGGAAAGCGCCAAAAGCTCCCCAACATGAATTGGGTTGAGACGAGATATCTTTGTCTGCCATTAAACGGTAAAATTACCAAATCCGACGTGAGATCTATCTGCAAATTAATAAGACAATTTTATGGTTAAACACGATGTAAAAACAGGCAAGTTAGATTATTGTCAAATCACAGGTTCAAAGAATTTGTTTGAGGCCATTGACCTTGGTTTTCAGCCGCCCTGTGGTACTTTGTTGACACAGAATATACTGAATAATCCCGAAACTTATTACCCCTTAAGACTGATGATCTGCCCGCAGTCGGGATTAGGCCAACTTGATTATGTTCTCGGGAGTCAGGTTTGTTTTCCTCTCGATTATACCTATCGACCCGGTATATCGGTTCCGCTCCGAGAACATATGGAAAGACTTACCGACGAACTTATTTCAAAAAATAAATTAACATCCGGTTCGCTGGTTGTTGATGTGGGGTCTAATGACGGTACTTTATTGTCATTTTTTAAAAGTAAGGGAATGAAGGTTTTGGGAGTAGAACCAACTAATATGGCTAAAGTTGCAAACAAGGATAAAGTTAAAACTATTCAGAAGTTCTTTACGAAAGCGCTGGCGAAGGAAATTGTAAAAAAACAAGGCAAAGCAAAGGTAATCACTATGACCAATGTTTTTGCTCATATGGCTTCACTCGGAGAAGTTATGGAAGGGATAAGGATCTTGTTGGATGATAAGGGAGTTGTTTTTAGTGAAAGTCAGTATCTTCTTGATGTTTTTGAAGGCAATCAATTTGATGAGATTTATCATGACCACATTCGTATTTATAGCTTAAAGTCGCTGGTAAAGCTATTCCCCTATTACGGAATGGAGGTTTTTGATGCCAAAAGGGTTCCTACGCGCGAGGGCAGTATTCAAGTTTGGGCAGGTTGGAAAGGAAAACACCCCATTAGTCCTTCTGTTGAGAAGTTATTGAAAGTAGAAGAAGATGCCGGACTATTTGATCCAAAGGAGTGGTCTAAGTTTCGAGAAAGGGTTCTTAAACAGAAGGAGAAATTTTTGGATTTGGTTCAAAAAGTTAAGAGAAAAGGTCTTAAAATTGTAGCCGATTCCTGTCCAACCAGAGGGGTGGTCTTGCTTAATTACTATGGCCTGGATAAAATGGATTTACCTTATGTTGCTCAACTGCAGGGGACGGAAAAAGTTGGCAGATACATTCCGGGAACTCATACTCCTATAGTGAGTAATGAAATTATATTAAAAGAACAACCGGATTATGTGCTTATCCTTGCCTGGCATTACAGCGATTACATAATTAAAAATTGGAAAGCAAAGGGAGTTAAATCTAAATTTATCATTCCCCTGCCAGAATTTAGAATCCTATGAGCACAATGGAATATCTAGAAAAAAAATTTGGGCTTCATAAAGGTAACCCACATAAATTAGAGAGTTTTCTTCGCGAGGACATGTATAAAATGTTTGCAGAAATGAGATTAAATACTGGTGTTGAAATTGGTGTGGAAAAAGGGAAAAATGCTCAAACTATGTTTGAGATTATCCCGGGCCTTAAGCTTTTTGGAGTGGATCCATATAAGCAGCATCCGCAGGCAAGCTATGCCTATGACGCGGCAAGAAGGGGCTGGGATGACAAACGCCTTCAAAACTGGAAACGTCAGTGTCTTAATCGTATGAAGGGCAAGAATTTTGCCCTGTTTGAGGGCTTTAGTGAGGATGTGGTCAAGAGAATCGAAGATAACTCCCTAGACTTCTTTTATTTAGATGCAGATCATTCATATGATTTTGTGATGCAGGACATAATTCTTTGGGGAAGAAAGATCCGAAAGGGGGGGATTATCAGTGGACATGATTATTATCCTAATAAGGATAGATCACCCAGGCGGGCTAAGGTAACTCAAGCAATAGATGATTATACAAATGTACATGGTATTAAGTTTTATATTACAAGCGAAGATCATTCTGTCTTAAGAGGAGACATTTATCCCTCATGGTTTTGGGTAAAGCTCGAGGATGTTTGGCCAAATGTTATAGGAGCATAATAATTGAAAACTAAAGGAATAGTGTATTATACAAACAATGTAGTTGATGAAAAGATTTTTCTTGCTTGTCAGGCTCAATTAAAAAGGTGTATGGAGATTTGGAAATTTCCCATCGTCTCCGTTTCCCAAAAACCAATTAACTTTGGACAAAATTTCGTAATGGATAAGATGGAGAGCTCCGTTCTCTCTGTGTATAAACAGATTCTTAAAGGTTTGGAAGAGTGTAAAACTGATATTGTTTTTTTTGCAGAACATGATGTTTTATATCATCCAACGCATTTTGATTTTACTCCGGAAAGAGAAGACCACTTCTATTACAACCGTAATGAATGGCACGTTAGTTCTGAGACCGGCAAAGCTGTTTTTTATCTGCACAATAATACCACGGAGCTTTCCGCTTTTAGGAAAACTATAATGGCTCATATTAAACGCGCGATTGAGGCAAATACAGACCGTTTTCACGCGAGCTACGGAGTTGCTCCGCCTAAAGGGATTCCAAAAGAGGAACAGAAAGGCAAACACTATGGTGTTTATATGTCAAAAGTTCCCAACATAGATATCAGGCATCCCAATACTTTGTCAAGATCGCGGATGACAAAAGATGAGTTTCGTTCAGAGAGCGGCCGCAGAGGATGGACAGAATCGGACGGAGTGCCTGGATGGGGAAAAACAAAAGGCCGCTTTGATGAATTTATATCAGAATACTTATGAATCCAACTGAAGTAGTTAAATATATAAAAAATAAATATAAGCTTCAAGAGAACAATACAAGACCTCATGTTTTAAAGGGGGCAGATAGAAAACAATTATATAAATTGTTTTCCGAATTAGGTTATGCTGTAGGGTGTGAAGTGGGACTGGAAAAAGGTAAAAACGCTCAAACGATGTTTGAATGCATTCCTAATCTTAAGCTTTTCGCTATCGATCCATACAAACAACACACGCACATAAGTAGTGAAGCAACAAAATATCTTCGATCATGGGATGATCGTTATCTACGATTGGTTAAAAAACAGGCGCAAAAAAGGCTGCAGAGTAAAAATGCTGAAATCATAGAAAAGTTTAGTGAAGATGCAGTCAAAGATATTCCTGATAATTCACTTGATTTTGTTTATATAGATGGAGATCATTCGTACGATTATTTCATGCTGGATATTATTATTTGGGGCAGAAAGGTTCGTAAAGGCGGAATTATGAGCGGACATGATTACTTCTATGATAATAACAAGCCTGGCAGACAGGCCAAAGTAACTCAGGCAGTAAATAATTATATCAGAGTACACGATATTGAGTTTTATATTACCGATGAAGGTCCTTATGTTAGGAAGGGAGATACCCCTCCGTCGTGGTTCTGGGTAAAACAGGAGGATATTTGGCCTAATGTCATTCGATAAAATGAACAAAACTCTAATATACTATACTGCCAACAGAGAAAATCCGGTTTTTGAACAAAAAGTCATAGACGATATGCTAAAAAAAGCAGAAAACATTCCTATTATCAGTGTTTCCCAAAAACCAATGGATTTAGGCAGGAATGTTTGCATTGGTGATGTAGGGTTTTCTTATCTGAATGAACGGAAACAGATATTGATAGCAGCTAAGCTGGCTACAACAGAATATATAATTACGTCAGAGTCAGATTTCCTTTATCCACCGCAGTATTTTAAATTTAAACCCAAAGGAGATAATTTTTACCGTTGGGAAAATATTTGGATTATGTGGCTTGCGGATAGAAAAAGGCAAAATTTTTATCGCAAAAGGTCAACCTCTGATGGAGCACAGATTGTAAAACGTGACTTTTTTGTTGCAATGCTTGAAAAATACCTTGCACCTTATCCTGGTTGGTATGAGGAAAATGACAGACAGCGTGATCCCCGCCATTCTCCTTATCACAGGGTACCTTTTACTCCTATTTCTCAAGATATTCCATGCGTCTCCATAAAAAGTAATTTTGGGCTTACGTATCTTACAGGAGTGAATAATACGCCTGAAGGGATAACAAAAAACTTACCTTACTGGGGGGATGTCTCGAAACTTCGAGCAAAATTTTCATGAATCCCGTAGTATAATTTTAATTAAAAATTCAAGATTAGAATGACAAAAGGATTAGTTTATTATACTAATAACTTGCCTGATGAAAGGATTTTTCTGGCTTGCCAGACTCAGCTTAAAAGGTGTATGGATGTTCATAGCTTCCCAATCATTTCTGTGTCACAAAAACCAATTAAGTTTGGTCAAAACTTTGTGATGGATATTAAGAGTTCAGTACTATCAATGTTTAAGCAAATCTTAAAAGGTATTAAGGAATGTAAAACAGATATTATTTTCCTGGTTGAGCATGACGTGCTCTACCACCCGTCGCATTTTGATTTTACTCCGGAGAAATCAAATCATTTCTACTATAACCGCAACGAGTGGCGGGTTAGTTCAGAAAGCGGAAAAGCAGTTTTTTATCAGCATAATGATGTTTCTCAACTCTCTGCTCGGCGGGATTTATTACTGGAACATTACACCCGGGTTTTAGAGATTGCGGAAAAAGAGGGTTTCAAGAATAGTTACGGTTTCTCACCGCCTAAAGGATTACCCAAAGAAAAACAAACTAAACATTACGCAACTTATATTTCCAAAGTACCGAATGTAGATATTCGTCACCCAAATGCTTTTACCCAGGTGCGAATGAATAGATCAGAGTTCCGTTCTAAAAATAGCATTAAGGGATGGATAGAATCTGACGGAGTACCTGGCTGGGGCAAGACGCTGGGAAGATTTTGGGATTTTTTGGAGGAATATGGTAGATAAAAGAAATAAAAATCGTACAGACCTGGCTATTATGTTTGGAGAATTAGGCTTCAAGCTTGGCGCAGAAATTGGAGTCAGGCGCGGCGACTTTTCGGAAACATTGTGCATTCATATCAAGAGCCTTGTGAAATTCTATGCGGTTGATCCCTGGAACATTGTATATGAAGATAAGCAATCACGCCTTTTCGGTCTAGCTAGGCAAAATAGGTATTATGAAATAGCCAAAGAGAGACTTAGTAAGTATCCATTTTGTGAGATTGTAAAAAAAACAAGTCTTGAGGCAGTTAGAAGTATTGAATATGAATCTCTTGACTTTGTGTACATAGACGGGTCTCATGCTTTTGATTATGTTATGGTAGATATAATTGAATGGGCTAAAAGAGTTAAGAAGGGTGGAATTGTATCCGGGGATGACTATAAACCTATGCGATCCGGAAATGTTATTGCTGCTGTAGATATTTATGTTAAGCTTCATGGAATAAAGACATTAAATATTATGGAGCCTGATAAGAATGACGCGTATCCTATACCGAATTGGTGGTTTATAAAAACATGATTTCATTTTTTGCCAAAAAGCCATATCTTTTGGACGACCCGACTAAACCGGGGAAAGTATTTTGGCAGAGGTTGACAGCGAGAGTTCGGGCAGAAGAAATAGCCGCATATCTTGGAGCAAAATTGAATCCGACGCAAGGATATGAAAATGATGTTTGCATTTATATAAAAAGTTACCTTCTGAATCAAGCAAAAGATGAAGCATCATATATTGATATATTAGACGATAAATATACTATCCAACTTTTAAAAAGTAGGCCAAATATTAACGTTATTGCTATGTCCAAACCTCATTTGGATTTTTTGCGGACTGTGATAAAAAATAAGATCGTGTATATTCCCCACCATCATATTAATATTGAGAGGATTAGGAGGAAGAGAAGAAAAATTGTCAACTGCGGTTATATCGGCTCAAACCCGAGGTATGATACCCAACTAAATCAAGAGATAGGGGAACGTTTAAAAAAAATCGGTCTCAATTTCATACCCTATTACAATTATGATACCAGGGAAGATATTATCGATTATTATAAGAAAATAGATATACAGATCATCGGGCACTTTACCCGTCTTGACGATCCCTATTATCATCAGACCAAAATAGTAAATGCTATGTCCTTTGGTATCCCCACCATTGCAAGCCAAAGACTGGGATATATTGAGGTTAAAGATTTCTTTATCCCGGTAACTAATTTGGATGAATTGGTCGAGGCTGCAAAAACGATGAAGGAACCTGCCTTTTATAATCGGTGGCCTGAGAAAATCATGGCTGAGGCTGAGAAATACCACATTAGCAATATCGCCAAATTATATCAGTCTCTAGATAACTTACAGATATGAAAAAAAGTTTTTCCCAAATTATTGACGAGCTGACAGTAACCAATATAAAAATCTTTCATCTTGCCCAAAAGATGGAGCAAAAGAAGCCCAACCCTCAGGATGCCAAAAAATTACGCGATCTTAATAAATACCGTTTGGAGTTATCTAAAGCTTTAGATAATTTAAAAGATATGGAAAAAAGCTTTTCCCAAATTATTGACGAGCTTACCATTACAAACATTAAAATCTTTAATCTTGTAGATAAAATTCAGAAAAATAAGCATACCCGCGCTGACGCTAAAAAGGCCCACGATCTTAACCGATACCGCTCAGAGCTTTGTAATGCTATAAATAGAAAGTTTAATGAAAAGGAGAATATAAAGGTTTGACCCATTCGGTAAACTCAGGGTCGAAGAGGTCATAGTGAGGACTTCGGCCAGTTCAGTCGAAGCCTAAAATCGAACTATGAGAATCAAAAAGTGTCGTATTTGTAATAATAAAAAACTGGTTAAGATAGGAACTCTTGGCAAAATAGCCATCTCAAATTTTACCAGTACTCCTCAGAAAGGAAAGAAATATCCATTGGAACTTGTTCACTGCGGGTATTGCAGCCTACTCCAGCTTGCTCATAATACTCCTAGAGATTTACTCTATAGACATTACTGGTATCAATCTCATATTAATCCTGCAATAGTAAAAAATCTAAAAGAACTAGGGAAACTTGGGAATGGCGTTCACATCGATATTGGGGCAAACGACGGAACACTTTTAAAATACTCCAAAGCCAAAATTAAAATAGCTGTTGACCCATCTAATATTAAGCCTGATGGCTTTACATGGGTACAAGATTACTGGGAAAATGTTGCAATTGAGAAGGCGGATACAATAACTGCCATTGCCTGTTTGTATGACTTGCCTAATCCTAACAAGTTTATGAGAAACATAACATTACATCTTAAACCTGATGGGGTTTTTATCGCCCAGCTTATGACTCTACATCCTTTTATTGAAAATAATGATATTGGCAATATTTGTCACGAACATATACTTTATTTTTCTTTTGATTCACTAGTCAGGCTCTATGAACAAAATGGACTCGAAATTTACAAGCTTGAAGAAAATGGCATGAATGGCGGGAGTTATCGCATTTTTGCAAGACGCAAAAAAAAAGGATCAATAAGATTCAAGGAAAAAACGTACAGCATAGAAGATTTAAAAGACTTTTTCAAAAAGATTGAAGATAATAAAAAGAAGATGGTAAAGTTTATGAAAAAACATCCAGTGATTGGCTTTGGGGCTTCCACCAAAATGGGAACTATTGTCCAGTACTATGGAACCACACCCAAGGTGATTATTGATGTCAATTCTGATAAAATCGGCAAGTATACTGTGTCTGGAGCTTTGGTTATAGATAAAATACCAAAAGATACAAAATATCTTTGGGTATTCCCATATGGGTTTATAGATTATTTTAAGAAAAAGGAGAAAAATTATAAAGGGAAATGGATTACAACCATTCCTGAATTTAGAATTACATAGGGTACAAATATGAAGGATCTTAGTATTTTAATTCCAAGCCGAAATGAGATGTTCATATCCCGGACCATCGAAGATATCCTGGCTAATATTGAGGCAGATACTGAAATAATTGTGGTTTTGGACGGCGCTTGGGCAGATCCTCCTATCCCTCAGAATGATCGGGTTAATGTAATTTATGTTCCTCAAAGTATCGGTCAAAGAGCGGCAACTAACATGGCTTGTAAACTTTCAGAAGCAAAATATGTGATGAAGTGTGATGCTCATTGTTCGTTTGATAAAGGGTTTGACCGCAAGATGATCGAGGCTTTCAAGGTCGCGGGAGACGATGTGACAATGGTTCCTGTTATGCGCAATCTTTGGGCATTTGACTGGAAGTGCGTCAAATGCGGCAAGAGATGGTATCAGGGGCCAACCCCAACTATGTGTAAGGAGACTAATGTTAAGAAAACCGGAAAGCCATGCGATAGCAGGAAATTCATAAGAAAAATGATCTGGAAAGGAAAACAAAATCCTCAAAGCACTTCATTTTGTTTTGACGCAACTCCGCATTTCCAGTATTTTGAGGACTGGAAACACAGATCCCAATACGAAAAAGACAAAAAAGAAAAGGGACTTACGCAGACTTTGTCTCTTCAGGGATCGGCTTGGATGCTGACTCGGGATAAATACTGGGAGATTAATATTTGCGATGAGAATTTTGGCAGCTGGGGCTCCCAGGGAATTGAGGTGGCTTTAAAAACCTGGCTATCAGGAGGACAAGTATTGGTCAACCATAAAACCTGGTATGCCCATATGTTCAGAACTCAAGGCGGGGATTTCGGTTTTCCATATCCTATTAAAAACAGCGATCAGGAAAAAGCCAAGGCATACGCGAGAAATCTCTTTTTCAAAAACAAATGGGAAAAGCAAATCTATCCTTTAAGCTGGCTTATAGAGAAATTTTGGCCAGTGAAAGGCTGGACAGATGAAGATTTGACAAAGCTTAAAGCGAATACCTTTGAATTTAAAGGTTCGGTTGGCTCCGTTAATACGGCAGAAGTTGAACCGACGCCCACCAAGCCTTACCTGACGGAAGAATTGTCAAAAAATGGCGTGGTTTACGATTCCAGTTTGTCCGAAACAAAATCAGAAGCTAAACCCGTGTTAATTGACAGTAGTTACGGGAAGGTAGCTATCATCGGCTATGGCTGGGTCGGAAAATCAATGCACAAACTTTTCCCCGATGCATATATTTATAAACACGCGACCGGTGACAAAAGAAAAGCCAATCAGGCGGACGTTGCTTTTGTTTGTGTTCCGACTCCTCCAATCAATGATGGCAAACTTGACATAAGCATTGTTGAGGAGTGTGTTTCCTGGTGCGATTGTCCTTTGATCGTCATAAGGTCTACAGTCAATCCTGGAACATGCGACTATCTATCGAGAAAATACGGAAAAAGGATTGTCATTCAACCTGAATATCTGGGCGAGACTCCTGCACATCCGCTTCTTGATGAAAAAAGCATTCCCTTTGTGATTATCGGGGGCAATCCAGAAGATCGAAGAATATTAATTGACCTCTATGCAAAAGTTTACAATGCCAATGTCAAAATCAGACAAGTAACAGCCTATGAAGCTGAGGTGATCAAACTGTCTGAAAATAGAGCAATTGCTTTTAAAGTTGCGCAGTGTCAGGAGCTCTACGATGTATGCGAAAAAGCGGGGCTTGATTACTACACAATTCGCGATGCGGTCTATGGCGATGATCCAAGATTCAACTTATGGTGGACATTTGTATATTCTGACAAAAGAGGCTTTAATTCTAAATGCCTGCCCAAAGACGTGTACGCGTGGTGCGCCTGGGCTGAGAGCCTCGGATACGAACCAGTTATTACCAGGCAAATACTGGACAGAAACAGAACATGGATTATGGGAAATCGTCCTGAACAAAAGCAGACTCAGCATTTGATAACCGACAACGAAATCCCGGCAAGCGAACCACATATCGAAGAGGTAACTGGAAAACCCCAAAGAGATTTAACTGAGGAAGAAGATCAGGAAGATGTAGCCACTCCTTGAAAGGAGAATCCTTTCAAGCATGTCCAATCTTTAATTAATCTTGGTATAATACTACGCCAATCGCATTACTGAGTTACTCGCAGGTTTAAGGATTTAGATGCAGAAATAGATAGTTGATATAGCAAGATAATTAAAGTAGTGTTAAATAAATAGCCCGCACGATTAATGCGGTGTATTGTTGTAGTAATTAATAAAGAATGAAAGAAGAGATTTCAAACAAAGTAATAGGGTGGAAACTCTGGTACGACGACGGGAACGTTTTCAGTTCTCATGATGGCCAGTGGAAAGACGCGCCCCAAGACGGAGTCTTGGAAATGATGGTTTATTACGAAAAGAAAGACGGAATGGGGAGACCCACACGTCTTTCGCTGGGTGGACACGATTGGTACTTCTCCGACGGCGACCAGCTTTTTGGCTGCAATACCGATTCGCTCAAAGAAAACAAAAGAAGATACCCACAATGTATTTTCAAAAGAGGCAAGTGGACAACGGCCGAGAAAATGGATAGAGTTCATCAAAAAGCAATGAGTGACTACGATATATAGTTTTTAATGAATTTCTAAAATTTTATAAAATATAAATGGCAACTATATATATATTAAAATCAGCTAACTCCGATCTTACAGGAGGAGCGGACTTCGATAAAGAACTCTCCACAGGCACAGAATCTGCAAACAGCATTACCGTGTCGGTTAATACCAGTTCCACTGAAACAAGCCGCGGTTATACGGTTGTCAACAATCCGTCGGACCAAGGTGGATCTGGTTCAAGGAATTATACCGTTGAGGTGAATGTTACTTCGGCTCATATGGATATGGAATTATCCATTAAGATTCACAGGATTGATTCTAGTGGGAATGTGCAGGCAAGTTCGGGTGCGACGGCCGAACAAAATATGGGAAGCACCGGAGTGCTTACCTTTAGTTTAAATTCCATTGATTTGGGGACGTTCGTAAGTGGAAATAGGTTCAGAGTTGACTATATCTTTAGAAATACAAATACTCATAATGCCAGATCAGTAACTATTGAAACCGGGACAGTTAATACGGAAGTAACAGCGCCTTGGACGATTTCTGGGCCTTCTACTTCCCCATCTGCATCCCCCTCAGCAAGTCCTTCGGCCAGTCCGTCTCAGTCTCCCAGTGCATCGGTTAGCCCAAGTGCTTCTCCCTCCGCCAGTCCGTCTCAAAGTCCATCTGCTAGTGTTTCTCCTTCAGTTTCTCCCTCTGCAAGTCCTAGTCAGTCACCGTCAGCCTCTGTATCGCCAAGCGCTTCTCCTTCTGCTAGCCCTAGTATAAGCCCGTCTGCGTCTCCATCACAGTCGCCATCAGCTTCAGTTTCTCCTAGTGCAAGTCCCAGTGCCTCCCCATCAGCAAGTCCGTCTCAATCACCAAGTGCCTCAGTTAGCCCCTCTGCTTCACCTAGCCAGTCTCCAAGCGCCAGCGTCTCCCCGTCTGCGTCTCCAAGTGTCAGTCCTTCTGCATCACCATCAGCAAGCCCATCTGCAAGTGTAAGTCCGTCAGCTAGTCCATCCGCCTCCCCTTCAGCAAGCCCATCCCAATCTCCTAGTGCCAGCGTTAGTCCTTCTGCGAGTCCTTCCCAATCTCCATCGGCTTCTGTTTCTCCATCAGTATCGCCAAGTGTTTCACCATCAGCAAGTCCGTCTCAATCACCAAGTGCCTCAGTATCTCCATCCGCTTCTCCATCCCAATCTCCTAGCGCTTCCGTTTCTCCTTCTGTATCTCCTTCTGCTTCCCCATCAGCCAGCCCCTCCCAAAGCCCATCAGCGTCGGTCAGTCCTAGCGCAAGTCCTAGTCAATCACCAAGCGCCAGTGTTTCTCCAAGCGCGTCACCTTCTGCCAGTCCTTCTGCCAGTCCCAGTCAGTCACCTTCCGCTAGTGTCTCTCCTTCGGCCTCACCTTCTGTGAGCCCAAGTGCATCCCCGTCTCAATCCCCATCAGCATCAGTTAGCCCTTCTGCTTCTCCCTCACAGAGTCCATCGGCATCAGTATCGCCAAGTGCCAGTCCCTCCACCAGCCCTAGCGCATCCCCATCACAGAGCCCTAGTGCATCGGTGTCTCCTTCTGCTTCACCTAGCCAGTCTCCCTCTGCTTCGGTTAGCCCATCAGCTTCTCCTTCTGCTTCACCATCGGCTAGTCCCTCTGCCTCACCTTCTGCGAGTGTCTCACCTAGCGCAAGTCCTTCTCAATCACCTTCAGCAAGTGTTAGTCCGTCTGTTTCACCTTCTGTATCCCCTAGTGCTTCTCCCTCGCAATCGCCAAGCGCTAGCGTATCCCCTAGTGCTTCTCCATCTCAAAGTCCATCAGCCTCAGTATCACCTTCTGCCAGTCCTAGTGTTAGTCCTTCGGCATCCCCCTCTCAAAGTCCTTCTGCAAGTGTTTCACCCTCTGTTTCTCCATCTGTCTCTCCATCTGTTAGTCCTTCTCAAAGCCCAAGCGCATCTGTGTCTCCATCCGCTTCTCCCTCACAAAGCCCCAGTGCATCCGTCTCACCCAGTGCATCACCAAGCCAATCTCCTTCAGCATCGGTCTCCCCATCCGCCTCCCCATCTGCATCTCCTAGCGCCTCACCATCTCAGTCGCCATCTGCCTCTGTCTCACCATCTGCTTCTCCTTCGGCGTCAGTATCGCCATCTGCCTCTGTCTCACCTTCTGCTTCTCCTTCGGCAAGTCCCAGTGTATCTCCCTCCGCAAGTCCATCACAATCTCCATCCGCTTCTGTGTCTCCATCAGCAAGTGTATCTCCTAGTGTAAGCCCCAGTACTAGCCCGTCAGCATCCCCATCATCCTCACCAAGTCAAAGTCCATCAGCATCTGTATCACCATCGGTTTCTCCTAGTGCGTCACCCTCTGTTTCTCCTAGTGCCAGTCCGTCAATTAGCCCATCAGTAAGCCCAAGCGCAAGTCCCTCACAATCTCCAAGCGCATCGGTGTCTCCCAGTGTGAGCCCAAGTATTTCACCAAGCGTGTCGCCTTCGGTATCTCCTTCTGCCGGTTCATCAGCTTCACCTTCAGTTTCGCCATCAGTCAGTCCATCCATCAGTCCGTCTGTATCACCAAGTCAATCTCCATCTGCGTCTGTAAGTCCATCTGTGAGTCCTTCTGTATCTCCTTCGGTTTCGCCTTCCGTTTCTCCATCCCAATCTCCAAGCGCAAGTATTTCGCCAAGTGTAAGCCCAAGCGCATCACCAAGTGCTTCACCATCAACAAGCGTTAGTCCATCAGCGAGTATATCTCCATCTATTAGCCCGAGTATATCTCCATCTATCTCGCCGTCAGCCTCGCCATCTCAATCACCATCTGCCAGCGTCTCCCCTTCAGCGTCAGTTAGCCCATCTGTGTCACCTAGTGCATCCCCCTCAGTAAGTCCCAGTGCCAGTCCCTCACAAAGTCCAAGCGCTTCTGTATCGCCATCTGTCAGTCCTTCTGTTAGCCCGTCCGTCTCTCCATCTGTCAGTCCTTCTCTAAGCCCTTCAGCTTCTATTTCTCCAAGTATAAGTCCATCTGTTAGCCCATCAATTAGCCCAAGTGCATCACCAAGTCAAAGTCCTTCTGCTTCTGTTTCACCGTCAGCTAGTCCCTCACAGAGTCCGTCGGCTTCGGTTTCGCCAAGCGCAAGTCCGTCAGCTTCTCCGTCGGTCAGCCCAAGTGTTTCACCTAGCCAGAGTCCTTCAGCCTCTGTTTCACCGTCAGCTTCAGTCTCACCATCCGCTAGTCCCTCACAGAGTCCGTCGGCTTCGGTTTCGCCAAGCGCAAGTCCGTCAGCTTCACCATCCCAAAGCCCAAGCTCTTCAATTTCGCCAAGCGCAGCACCAGGCAGTACATCACCATCCCAAAGTCCATCAGCCTCAGCTTCTCCAAGCATAAGCCCCTCAGCTAGCCCAAGTGTATCTCCAAGTGCCAGTCCTTCTGCTTCTATCTCGCCGTCAGCCTCGCCATCTCAATCACCATCTGCCAGCGTCTCCCCTTCAGCGTCAGTTAGCCCATCTGTGTCACCTAGTGCATCCCCCTCAGTAAGTCCCAGTGCCAGTCCCTCACAAAGTCCAAGCGCTTCTGTATCGCCATCGGTAAGCCCTTCCCAGAGTCCTAGCACATCTGTTTCTCCGTCTGTCTCTCCTTCCCAGAGCCCTTCAGCATCTGCTTCTCCAAGCGTAAGTCCGTCGGCAGTAGCAAGCGCATCACCATCCCAGAGCCCTTCAGCTTCGGTTTCGTCATCAGCTTCACCATCTACAGCAGTTGTTTCGGCAAGTCCCACTCCATCCCCATCAGCCAGTCCCTCACTAGCGCCACTACCACCAATTGAACAAAAACCTGTAATTATTTACACAGCTCCCCTCGTAGTTAAAAAAACTATAATTACTCAAACAAGATCTGTCACGAATAACAAGACGATAATTCCTTCCTGGAACACTGACGGCAGGCCAAAAGAAGCCAAAATAGGTACAATTGGCTTTAACTACCAAACGACGAGTTTAGAATTCCGTAATGGATCTGTATGGTTAAAGCTACCCATGAGGAAAATTACATAAATCTCTTGATACCAAAATACAAGTGCTATATACTGACCTTATAATACAGTATGCAAAAAAACTCCCCGATATTTATTGATATTGGCCAAGGGTTGTCTGTGATGGTTGGCTTGCCGACAATTCCCTCCTGGAACACAACAGAGAGGCCAAAGAAACCACCGAAGGGAACGTTTGGCTTTAACTCTGAAGCAAATAAATTGGAGTATTGGGATGGAACCGATTGGTTTGAAGCAACCATGAGCTAAATTGCTATTGCTCGCGACTTGCTCAAAAAGTATAATATAGAACGCATAAATTCTTATTTAATAAACTCCACAAGGATATTGATACTATTCTTCAGTCAAATAGCTCTCTGTTATAATTAAATAGCTCGTTTAATACGATTGCACTATAAGCGTAATACCCAAATGATATGGCTACCTATATTTTAAGAAACACTGACTCGGATTTATCGGGAGGCTCAGATTTCAGTAAAGCATGGAGATTAAGTATTGAAGGGTAAATTTATATGATGTATCATAAAAATTATGTAAGAAGGGAATATAAATTATGAGAGTGAGGAAACCTTAATGGCTGCACACACAATTCCAATTTTAGGGTTTAACGCGTTACCCGATACAACGGGAAGAGCATTTTTTGAGCCGTATACCATAAAAGCGACAAATGATAACTTTGGACATTTGATATTGGTTTTAAATAACCCTGGAGCTTCGGAAAACCACGGAGTATATGGAGCCTTCTTTGTTCCTAATAATTATGTAGGAACACCAGTTATCAGGATACATTGGACAAGTACGGCTATTACGGGGACTTGTTTGTTCGCGTTTGATTACAGGGCAGTAGGCGGGAACGACACAGAATCTTTAGACCAAGCAACATTTCAGGAATCCATAGATATTGCCGATGTTGCTCCTTCGGCAACAGATGAGTTAATGAATATTACGGGAGCTTTAACAGCGGGAAACTTTGCGGCAGGAGATTTGGTCGAGTTCTTCTTTTACCGAGACGGCACAACAGGAGCACCGACAGACGACCTGGCTGCCGCTGTTACCGTACATGGGATATATTTTGAGTATGAAGACGCATAATGGCTATTCACTTCGACGCTAACACCGATAGTATAGACCACGGCAATGGGTCGAGTATTAACAGTTTAGACTCCCAGACTTGGCTGTTTTGGGTAAATCCTGCCAGCATTGCAAGCGTAGCTAACGCGCGGATAGCTTACAAAGGGAATTTCCAGATATTTGCTAATGGCAGCGGCGCTCCCGCGGCAGGGTTGAGGTATTTCCGAAGCAGGGCAACTACAGGTTCTGATGTAGTATCCACCGCGTCTATGACCGCGAACGCGTGGCAGTTTATCGCGGTGTTCGACTCCGACGGTGTGAATGGGGCAATTTATCGGGGAACGCTTAGTAGCAGGGCTGTAGATATTACCAATACCGTTACGGGGGGCGCTGGCGCCCCTACTGATGACTCTGCCAGTGTCTTAGACATTGGGAATCGCAGAAACGCGGGTTCAAGCCAATATAGGATAGCTATGGCATGGGTCTACAACCGCCGTTTGTCTGTAGAAGAAGCCCTGGCGCACCAGTTTCAACCAAGTCTTATTTTGAACGGATGCGTGCTAAAGGTAAACTACTTTAGCACAGGCTTTATTCACGACCTATCAGGCAATGCCAACAACGGCAGCGTTGTAGGAACGCCCACAAATATAGACCACGCGCCCTTAGGCTTGCCATTCGGATTTGACTCTGGTGTCCCGATGGTTTCAGGGGCAGGTAGTTCAGCCAGTCCATCTGTAAGTCCATCAGTCTCACCGTCAGTTTCTCCTAGTGCCTCTCCTTCAGCTTCTCCTTCTGTCTCACCGTCTCAAAGTCCCAGTGCTTCAGTTTCACCAAGCGTAAGTCCATCTGTTTCTCCTTCAGCATCGCCCAGTCAAAGTCCATCTGCAAGTGTCAGTCCCTCTGCGAGTCCTAGTGTCTCACCATCCGCAAGCCCGTCTCAAAGCCCTAGTGCATCTGTATCTCCATCAGCCTCCCCATCCCAAAGTCCTAGTGCGAGTGTGTCGCCAAGCGTAAGTCCCTCAGCCTCACCTAGCACGTCACCATCACAAAGCCCATCTGCTTCAGTCAGTCCCTCAGCCTCACCTAGCCAATCTCCAAGCGCATCAGTATCTCCTAGTACAAGTCCTAGTGTCTCACCATCCGCAAGCCCAAGCGAATCACCATCAGCCTCGGTTTCACCTTCAGCTTCCCCAAGTGCTTCTCCCTCGGCATCTCCATCACAAAGTCCTAGTGCAAGCGTATCTCCATCTGAAAGCCCCTCAGTAAGTCCATCAGCTTCTCCTAGTCAATCACCATCAGCATCCGTCTCTCCTTCTGCCTCTCCTTCGGTTAGTCCATCCGCTAGTCCCTCTCAAAGTCCATCAGCTTCAGTTAGTCCATCAGCTTCTCCATCTGTATCACCTAGCGCTTCACCTTCCCAAAGCCCAAGCGCATCTGTATCACCCAGCGTGTCTCCCAGTGTTTCTCCAAGCGCAAGTCCTAGTGTCTCACCATCCGCAAGCCCGTCTCAATCACCAAGTGCCTCAGTTAGCCCCTCTGCGTCACCCAGCCAGTCTCCAAGCGCAAGCCCATCTCGGAGTCCATCCGCAAGCGTAAGCCCTTCAGTAAGTCCGTCTGTCTCCCCCTCGGCGTCTCCCAGCCAATCTCCAAGCGCAAGCGTATCTCCATCTGTATCTCCCTCTGCTTCACCTTCAGTAAGTCCATCTCAAAGCCCAAGCGCATCAGTATCTCCATCAGCCTCTCCATCCCAATCACCATCCGCTTCGGTATCACCTAGCGCAAGTCCATCAGCTTCACCTTCCGCTTCACCATCTCAATCTCCCTCCGCATCCGTCTCTCCTTCTGCCTCTCCTTCGGTTAGTCCATCCGCTAGTCCCTCTCAAAGTCCATCAGCTTCAGTTAGTCCATCAGCTTCTCCATCTGTATCACCTAGCGCTTCACCTTCCCAAAGCCCAAGCGCATCTGTATCACCCAGCGTGTCTCCCAGTGTTTCTCCAAGCGCAAGTCCATCTCAGAGTCCATCCGCATCTGTGTCGCCGTCTGTTTCTCCTAGTGTGTCATCTAGTATAAGTCCTTCACAATCTCCCAGCGCTTCAGTTTCACCCTCCTTATCACCTTCTATAAGTCCTTCTGTATCTCCCTCCCAATCTCCCTCAGCCTCGGTATCTCCTAGTGTGAGTCCCTCTGCGTCTCCCTCAGTATCTCCATCCGTTAGTCCTTCTGTTTCACCCTCCCAGTCTCCAAGCGCCAGTATCAGTCCCTCAGTATCTCCATCAGTTTCACCTTCAGTATCGCCCTCAGCCTCACCAAGTCAAAGTCCATCAGCATCCGTAAGCCCCTCGGCTTCACCGTCAGCTTCTCCTTCACAAAGCCCGTCTGCTTCAGTATCTCCCAGTGTATCTCCATCAATGAGTCCATCT